>Ga0154361_116_pt1 | contig 102868 bp, 114 predicted proteins | sample RifGroA2_FD_115889 | JGI IMG/M metagenome (GOLD analysis project Ga0154361, IMG submission 115889) | Omnitrophica bacterium GWA2_41_15
AAAATCATGTATACTGGATAGAATGTTCAAGGAATAAGAAGGCAAATAAAATATCCATAAACACAGCGCCTGTGAATATAGGCGAAATATTAAAGGAAGAGCTTTTTAATGAAGAAAAGCCAATTATCCTGACAAGCGCAACGCTTTCAGTGGACAATGGCTCATTTAAGTATTTTAAAGACAGAGTTGGCGCAGGAAGAGCTATAGAGCTGAAGTTAGGCTCTCCATTTGACTACAAAAATCAAGTCAGGATGTATATAGCAAAAAACATGCCTAGCCCTGATAATGTGACTGATTACGCGATTAAAGCAGCTGACAGGATAAAAAGATACCTGGATCTCACTAACGGAAGCGCGTTCGTGCTTTTTACAAGCTACTCTATGATGAATATTGTTTATGAAGAGCTTGAAGAATATCTTAGCCAGAAAGATTTTAATGTTTTAAGGCAGGGCAATGGTTTGAGCAGAAATAAAATGCTTGCCAGTTTCAAAAAAGAAACAGGGTCTGTTCTTTTCGGGGTTGATACATTCTGGCAGGGCATAGATGTCCAGGGTAAAGCCCTGTCTAATGTAATTATAACAAAACTGCCTTTTAGCGTTCCTGATCATCCTGTTATTGAAGCGAGAATTGATGATATACAAAAAAGAGGGGGAGACGCTTTTTTGGAATACAATCTGCCAGAAGCTGTGCTTAAGTTCAAACAAGGCTTTGGAAGATTAATCCGCAGCAAAAAAGACACAGGCATAATAGCTATTCTTGATAGCCGCATAATAAACAAATTCTATGGCAGAGCATTTCTTAATTCTATCCCAAAATGCGAGATAATTATTGATTAAACAACTTTACAAAAGGCACATTGTTGAATGCAAAGTTAGCTTGACAAGATTTGGTTGAAATGGTATACTATTAATAGTTTTAAAATGTGTTTAGATGCGAATAGCTATAGCATAGAAAGGGGATTAGATGAAAAAACTATTGCAAGTTTTATACATTCGCGGCCAGAAAAGTTCCGAACGAAACGAGAAGAAAATTACATCTTTCAGAGTGCAGATAGGCAATGGCCGCTCAGTATTTTGCCCAAGTAGCCATGGGTTTAAGCCCATGTGGACTTCATTTGCAATTTCGCTAGTTTGTATATTTGGCGTTAGTCTGTGCTATGCTGAGACTGTATGGGAAAAACAGCAAAAGGCATCTCAAGACATAGGAGAAAAGCAAGAATCTGCAGAAGCAGCTCCTAATGTTACAACGTCAACAAGCCCTATAGTTTTAAATGAAATTACCATACCTAGTCAATATGGCTCAATAATAGAAACTCACGAAGGCACAAACGGCAAGCTTATAGTGCATATCCAGGACGCCCATGCAAATTATGAAGCGCAGAAGAATATAGCAGGCATCATAGAAAGTTTAATAAAAAATAACAACTTGAACCTTATACTAAAAGAAGGCGGAATAAGCAATAGAAATTATTCATACCTCAGGTTCTGGGCTTCTTTAGGAAAAAGAAAGCAAAAAGCAGATGAGCTTCTAAAAGAAGGTGTTTTAAGAGGAGAGGAGTATCTAAACATAGCCTCTGATTATCCTATGTCTTTTCAGGGCATTGAAGATAAGAATATGTACGAGGAGCAGATAAACACTCTGTGGGAAATGGATAAATTCAAAGACATTGCTTTGGAATATGTTAATAAATTGACTGTGGCAGCAGATACCCTTAAACTAAAAATCTATAACGCTGATTTATTAGAAATGGATAAAGCTAAAAAGGATTATGAAAGTGAAATCTTGGGCCTTACGGCCTATTATAAATCCTTGAATAATATTATTCAGAAAAAAAACATAGATGTAGCGAAATTTACCGAATTTTCAAATCTGATAAAGATAAATGAATTAGAGCAAAAGATTGGCATTACAAAGATGCTGAATGGCAAACTTAACGATGAAGAAAAAAAGCTTTATGATGAATATCAGTCAGCGCTTAAAAAACTCAACGTAAACAATCTATTTAAAGAAGAGCTATTGCTAGAAAATAAAATCCATGAAGCCATATCAGAAAATGATGACCAAAAGGCCCTCCATAGAGTCTCAGCGGCATTGTCAATAATGGATAAAATGCTTAAGGTAAAGCTTGTTCCAGAAGAATATAATTATTTTTTAGATAATAAAAAAGATTTTGATCCTCAAGTTTTGGCTGATTTTTTAAAGAAAAAGTCTGTCGAATTAAACTTGGGATTAGATGTGTCTGATAATTATTATGTAATAAGCGATAATATGTCTACCATAGAGAAATTTTATTCAACAGCAGGAGAAAGAGACAGGATTTTTGTGAGAAAATCCGAGGAAAGAATGGAAAAGGATAATGTAAAGATAGCTGCGCTTATAGCAGGCGGATTTCATACGCCAGCGCTAACAAATATATTAGCTGATGAAGGCTATTCATATGTTGTGATTAGCCCGAGGGTAACAACAAAAACAGATGATAAGCTATACCGCTCATCATTAAAAACAGGCTGGGTTCCAGCTCTGAAGTAAAAAAAGGAGAAAAATATGCTTACACGAAAAATCGTATTACCCGTACTTCTTTTATTGACCATGTTAGCTATTGGTATGTCCGTGCCAAGTTATGGAGATGTCCATAATGAATATGTCGGGCAGAAAGGTGTTGATGGTCAAGGCAACACAGATGCTGCAAATGAAAAAATAGGCGGCAGAGGCGCTAATATAGGTTTTATAACACCAACGCAGCATGTTGTGGTAAATAGCGTGCTTCGTAAAGCATTCGGTTCTGATAGGGCTGAAGAAATGTCGGAGCGCGATTTAGGTCTGGATCCGCATTCAGAGACGAACTTGATACTAACGATAAGAGAATATGGAATCAGATGTTATGCCATAGAAAACCTTAGCGCTGATACTGGCGGCGTAGCAGGACATTATGGAATACGTAACGGTAATGTATATGTAGATAAGGAAGAAAATATAAGAACAGAAGGGAATTTAGCGAGACATGAACTTTATGAACTAATAACGTTATTAAAGGGGTACAGAGGCATAACAGAAGCAGGGAGAGAGGAGTTAGTTAAACAATTAAAGACTAAAGGATTTGCCAAAATACTGCAGGAAATTCATGATGAAAATCCTTATCAGCTAGAAGAGGGGGCGCATAGTGCTGTACCACAGCATATGCCTTCTACGGAAGATGCAGGATATCGCGGAGCAGCTTTGGTTACAGATGCTGTTGTTGGAGATATTATAGTAAACAATGACGCTGATATAGTCCTTACAAAGAATAATTTTTTCGAAACCCATGCAGATGATACAAAAATAATAACACTCCCTGCAAGTGTTGTTATAGATGGCAGTGTAACGCCTGAAGCAATTTCGCAGTTAATTGATAGAGGGAAAGTCAGTGTAGCGATACTAGTGGCTGATGATGCTCAATACCAAGAAGTCAGGGGTAAATTTGAACCAGCATTACTTGAGGCGTTAACGCAAGCTGTAAATTTAGCTTTTGTGCAAATTAATAATGACAATATATTGCAAGCGGTATTAGCGCTTTTTAACGAAAGTCAAGGCAATCTTACGAATTGCACATTAACAAATCTTAATAAGACCATTGTAGAGGCCTTGGGAATACAGATTTAACAAATAAAATATGCGGTAGGGGACGGTTTGAAACCGTCCCCTACAAAAATCACATATCCCCGCACCTTTTTTAAAAAGGCGCGGGGTTTTTATTTCTGTGTAATAATTTTCAATTTTTTGAAAGAAAATCCCATCCAGATGTGTCATATATAATAGAAAGCACCATGGTCAACCTCCGAGGTTACCCATATGGGTAACCTCGGAGGTTGACCATGGTTATAACCAGGAGGAGGAGATGAGTATAGTTACTGGCGAAATTTATCATATTTATACTAAAAGCATAGCAGAATTCGTAATATTTAATAATGATCCTGAATTTTTAAGAATCAAAGAGCTAATAAGTTATTATAACATAGAAAGACACCTAACCAGTTTTTCCAGATATAAAGAACGCGATTTTCAACGATCAAAAAAAGATGTACAGGATGGTAAAAGACTGATACAGATAATCTGTTACTGTTTTATGCCAACTCACATCCATCTGGTACTCAAGCAGTTAAAAGATAATGGCATATCAGATTTTATGATGCATATTTTAAATAGCCATACTCGATATTTCAATATTAAACATAACCGCAAAGGTCCGTTATGGGAAAGTAAGTTTAAAAAGGTTCTGGTAGATAGCGATGAACAATTGCTTCATCTTACAAGATACATACATTTGAACCCTGTAACAGCATGCATTGTCAATAAACCTGAAGAATGGAGGTATTCTTCTTATAATGAGTATGTTTCTGACGGGACAGTAACAGATGGTATTTGCGAGTACAAGAATATTTTAGATATTAACTCGTTTTCATATAAAAAATTTGTAGAAAATAGGATTTCTTATCAGAGAGAATTGGCTAAAATAAAGGGCTTAATGCTTGATTGAATAATAAAAAATTTCACCTGGTCAACCTCGGAGGTTACCCAATTGGGTAACCTCCGAGGTTGACCAAAGGTTAAGTAATAAATTTTTTGTTCTGTTGACAGGTGTTATTTTTTTCTATATAATCTATATTTTATATAGGAGCTATTACTATGTTGCCTGATAAATTTGGGAAATTTGGCCTATTTGGCGGGAAGTTTGTGCCTGAGACTCTTATGATGGCTCTTGAAGAGCTTGAAAAAGAGTATAAAGTAGCGCAAAAAGATACTAAATTCAAAAAAGAATTAGATAATTTACTGGAAGTGTATGCAGGGCGGCCTACCCCACTTTATCTTGCGAGAAACATATCCAAGAAGATAGGCAGGAAAATTTACTTAAAAAGAGAAGATCTTCTTCATACCGGAGCTCATAAAATAAACAATACTTTAGGCCAGGCGCTTTTGGCTGTTAAGATGGGGAAGCGTCGCATTATTGCTGAGACAGGCGCAGGACAGCATGGCTTAGCTACTGCCACGAGCGCTGCTTTATTCGGACTTACATGCGATGTGTATATGGGAGAAGAGGATATTCACAGGCAATCTCTTAATGTATTTAAGATGAAGCTTCTTGGAGCAAGAGTAATTCCTGTTTACTCTGGAAGCAAAACTTTGAAAGACGCTACAAGCGAGGCAATAAGAGACTGGGTTACTAATGTAAGAAATACTTATTATATCATAGGTTCTGCCATAGGCCCGCATCCATATCCAATGATAGTGAGAGATTTTCAATCAGTAATAGGCAAAGAGACGAAGAAGCAGTTTATGAAATACGAGAAAAGGCTTCCTGATTATATGGTCGCGTGCGTTGGCGGAGGAAGCAATGCAATGGGGTTTTTCCACCCGTTTTTTAAAACAAATGTAAAACTTATTGGTGTAGAAGCAGCTGGCTTAGGTCTTAATACAGAAAAGCACGGAGCAAGCCTTTGTAAAGGTTCTGTAGGGGTTTTGCATGGAACAAAAAGCTATCTTTTGCAGGATAAATTTGGCCAGGTAAAAATAGCTCATTCAATATCCGCTGGCCTGGACTATCCAGGCGTAGGGCCGGAGCATTCGTATTATAAAGACACAAAAAGGGCTGAATATGTAAGCGTGACTGATAAAGAAGCGCTTGAAGGGTTTAAGATGTTGTCGGAAATAGAAGGCATAATACCAGCTTTGGAGCCCAGCCATGCAATATATTATGCAGTGAAGAAATTAGCGCCGAAGATAAGTAGGAATAAAATAATAGTCGTGTGCTTATCAGGCAGAGGCGATAAAGATATTGATATAATTAAAAATGAATCGCATTGATAAAAAATTTAGAGAATTAAGAGAAAAAAATAAGAAAGCATTTATCGCTTTTATAATGGCAGGAGATCCGTCTTTAGGGGTTACAAAGAAATTAATATTCGAGTTATCCTCAAAAGGCGCGGATATTATTGAGCTTGGCGTGCCTTTCTCTGACCCTATGGCAGATGGGCCCACAATACAGAAATCATCTGAGCGCGGCCTGAAGAGCAAAACAACTTTAGCCAGCGTTTTTAACCTGGTTAGAAATGCCAGATTACAAATACAAACCCCTATAGTTTTTCTAATATATTATAATCTAGTTTTTCATTACGGGCTTGAGAAGTTTATCAACACTGCTGTAGATAGCGGAGTAGACGGAGTTGTTATTCCTGATCTGCCTCCAGAAGAATCAATAGAATTATGTAAAATCGCAAAGAAAAATAGATTTTCAATAATACATCTCCTGGCGCCTACAAGTTCCATTGATAGAATAAAAAAAGTTGCAAAAGCTTCTTCAGGTTTTATATATTATGTTTCTCTTACTGGAACAACAGGCGCAAGGAAAAAATTGGCAGAGGATATAGGCGCAAAATTAAGGGCTATAAAAAATATTACTAAAATACCCGTATGCGTTGGTTTCGGGATATCAACCCCTGGCCAGGTAAAAGAGATTCAAAAGGTATCTGATGGCGCAATTGTTGGAAGCGCGATAATAAAAATTATTGAGAACAACATTGGAAAGAAAGATTTGGTAAAAAAAGTAGGAAATTTTGTAAAAACCTTAAAAGGTGGAGGATAATTTATGTACGCAGTTATAATGGCAGGCGGCAAAGGCGAGCGGCTTTGGCCAAAGAGCACAGCTGGCAAAGCAAAGCATGTGATATCTCTTGGTACAAAAAATGCAATGATCCAGGAGACCATTGAGAGGCTGAAGGAAAAATTACCCGCAGAGAATATATTTATTGTAACCACAAAAAATCAGGTTTCCAGCTTGAAACCTTACATAATAAGCCTGAAAAAGGAAAATATCATACTGGAGCCTGTTGGCAGGGATACGGCGCCTGCGCTATGCCTGAGCGCGTTTATATTGGAGAGAAGATTTGGGGATGCTACAATGGTGGTTCTGCCGGCAGATCATATAATAAAAAATACAAAGGTATTTTTTAAGGATTTAGTATTTGCTGGAAAGGTTGCGGAATCAGAAGCAAGTCTTTTAACAATAGGCATAAAGCCCAAATACCCGTCTGTAGGTTATGGGTATATAGAGACAGGCAAAAAAATCATGGGATATTACTATGTAAAGAGATTTATCGAAAAGCCTAAAAAAGCAAAAGCCGAGATGCTGTATAAAAATAAAAATTATTTATGGAACAGCGGCATATTTGTCTGGAAAACAAGCTCTATTTTAAACATGATGAAAAAATACATGCCGGATCTGTATTACAGCCTTGAAGATACTTGCAGGTTTGAAGGCAAGGCTGGTTATTCTATAAGGCTTAAGGAAGAATATTCTAAACTCAACCCAATTTCCATAGATTATGCTATCATGGAACCTGCTTCAAAGAATAAAGCTAATAAAATATTTTGCATCAAGGCAGGCTTTGATTGGGTGGATATAGGATCATGGTCAAGCATTGAAGAGATATACGATAAAGATGAAGATGGAAATGTCATACTTTCCAATTCCAGCATTATAGATGTCAAAGATTCTATTATAGTCGGCGATAAAGGCCACAAGATAGGCGCAATAGGGCTTAAGGATATAATTATTGTGCAGACAAAATCAGGGACGCTTGTTTGCAATAAAAACAGGGCTCAGGAGGTAAAGAATCTTGTCAGGACATTTAAAGCTTTTGCAGAGGATACTAGCGCTTGACTTCGGAGAAAAACGTATAGGGGTTGCTGTAAGCGATCCGTTGAATATAATAGCGCAGTCTGTTGGGACAATAGAGCGTAAAGGCATAAAAAACGATTTAAAAAAGATACAGGATTTGGCGCAGGAATACAACGCATGTAGGCTGGTTGTAGGGCTTCCATTGAATATGGACGGCACGGAAGGCAAGAGCGCGAATCTTGTTATAGCTTTTGTCAATGAAATAAAAAAAGAGATTCAGATTGAAGTGGAGATGATAGACGAACGCCTTACAACTGCGCAAGGCGAGCGGATTTTATTAGAAGCGGATGTGTCCAGAAAAAAGCGCCGGAAAAATTTAGATAAAATAGCGGCGCAATTAATATTACAGAATTACTTAGACTTACATGTACAAAAAGACAGAACTTGACAACGGTTTAACGCTTGTAACAAACCATATGTCCAATATGGAATCTATGGCCATAGGCATATGGATAAGGGCAGGCTCTAGAAATGAAGACGAGAAAAACTCCGGGATGTCTCATTTTCTGGAGCACATGCTTTTTAAAGGCACTCCGTCAAGAAGCTGCAGAAAGTTGAAAGAAGAGATTGAGGGAAGAGGCGGCTCTTTAAACGGCTTTACATCAGAAGAGGTTTCATGTTTTCTGGCAAAGGTAAGTTTTAAGCACCAAGAGATAGCCTTGGAAGTTTTATCTGATATGGTCTTAAACGCAAGCATTGACGAGAAAGAGCTTGAGAGGGAACGCGGAGTTATAATAGAAGAGATAAAGATGTATCAGGACCTTCCTAATCACCATGTGCATGATATACTGGCAGAGATTATGTGGCCTGGCAATTCTCTTGGTTTATCTATCGCCGGCAGTATAGATTCAGTGAGATCTGTTTTAAGAAAAGATATAATTGAATATAGAAATACAAATTATACTCCTCAGAATATAGTTGTGGCTTTATGCGGCAACCTGGATCATGGCGCAATAGAATCAAGGCTTAAAAAAATATTTACCGGAACCATAAAAGGGAAAATTAAACCTGCAGAGGCCTTCTGCAATAATCAATCAAAGCCTCGTATGAAGATTTTGTGTAAAGATACAAAGCAGGCGCATCTATGTATAGGCCTGCATTCTTTTGGAAAAAACCATAAGGATAGATTTGCCCTCACTATCTTGCATATTATTTTAGGCGCAAATATGTCATCCAGGCTGTTTGAAAATATAAGAGAAAAAAAAGGCCTTGCTTACGAAATTGGCGCAGAGGTTAAAAGATATAATGAAACAGGCGCGTTTGTGGTGCACGCAGGCACAGAGCATAAAAAGGCCAAAGAGGCTATCATATGTATATTAAAGGAATTGAAAGGAATAAAAGAAAAATATGTTACACTAGGCGAATTAAAAAGGGCGAAGGAATTTTTTAAAGTCCAGCTTCTGATGGCGCTGGAAGATACAGTGGAGCATATGTTGTGGCTCGGAGATTATGCGGCTTCTTTGAACAAACTGCCAGATAGAGAAGATATTATAAAAAAGGTGGAATCTGTTACAGCAGATGATATAAAGCGCGTTAGTCAGAGCATATTCAATAGCTCTAGCCTTAATATAGCTGTGATAGGAGAACTTGAAGACAGGGAGCAGAGAGAAATAGAAAAAGAGTTGGTATTATAAGAGGTGTTTATGAATAAAAAAATATTAATAGCTCCGAGTTTATTGTCAGCTGATTTTTCAATTCTTAAGGATGAGATAAAGCGTGTTGAAGATTCAGGCGCTGATATAATACATCTTGATGTAATGGATGGAAATTTTGTCCCTAATATTACAATAGGGCCCTTGATAGTTGAGGCTGTAAGGAGATGTACTGATATGGTGCTGGATGCGCATCTTATGATCGAAGAGCCGCATAAATTTATTAAAGATTTTGTAAAAGCAGGAAGTGATATTATTACGATACATGCAGAAGCTTACGGCTTAGAGCAGAGAGCAAAGATCAAAGAGTTAAAAAAAGGAATGTCTAGAACTGCGGATAAAATAGATGAAGGCAGGGTAAAAGAAGCGCTGCGAAAGATTAGGTCTTTTGGGAAAAGAGCAGGCATATCTTTAAATCCTGATTCGCCTTTATGCATAGAGGGTATATTGAAAGATGTGGATATGGTGTTATTTATGTCTGTTCATCCAGGGTTCGGCGGACAGAGTTTTATAGAAAATGTATTGCCAAAAATAAAGACGTTAAGGAAAATTTATTCAGGAGACATAGAAGTAGACGGCGGTATAAATGATAAGAATGCCCGATCAATTATTGACGCAGGCGCAAATATTCTTGTGGCTGGGTCGTATTTCTTCGGGGCGAAGGATAAAAAAGAAGCAGTAGAAAAACTAAGGAAAGGGCGATAAAATGGGCATTAAGTTTGGAACAGACGGTTGGAGGGCAATAATATCTCAGGACTTTACATTTGAAAACGTAAGAATAGCTTCGCAGGCAGTCGCAGACCATTTTAAAGCGAAAGACGCGGTTTTTGTAGTCGGCTATGACTGGAGATTTTTATCTGAGAAATACGCTGAACTCGCAGCAGAGGTTTTAGCTGGCAATGGGATCAAGGTTTTGCTTTCAGATAAGGCTGTCCCTACCCCACTAGTGAGTTTTGCCATAAAAAGTAAAAAATTATCAGGCGGCTTGATGCTAACAGCGAGCCATAACCCGCCTTATTATAACGGCCTGAAGATAAAAGCGCCTTACGCTGGCACTGCTGACGAAGGAATTACAAAATCAGTAGAGGCTCTTTTGGGCAAAAACCCAGTACAGTCTGTGGAGTTTAAAAAAGGCGTAGCCTCAGGCATGATAGAGCTTGTAGATTTAAAAAAAGACTACATGAAATTTGCAAGGGCTTATGTTGACCTCAAACATTTAAAAAACTCTAAAATCAATGTGCTGGTTGATTGCATGCACGGCGTAGGAGATGGCTATATCCCTGAGATACTCAAAGGCACGAAGATAAAAATTACCCAGATGAGGACAGGGAGAGATCCTTTATTCGGAGGCGTGAATCCCGAACCTATTCCGAAAAACCTAGAGGCAACCTTCCATATAATGAAAGACAAAAAAGCAAAATATGATATCTGTATAGTTAATGATGGAGACGCGGACAGGATAGGCGCGGTTATACCTGGCGGAAAATTCATGGGCGCAGGCCAGATAATGGCGCTACTGTTACTTCATTTTGTAGAAGATAGGCTTTGGAAAGGAGGAGTTGTAAAAACAGTTTCAAATACTACTCTTATAGACCTTATCGCAAAAAAATACAACCTGAAATTATACGAGACCCCTGTAGGGTTCAAGTATATATGCAGGCTTATGCTGGATGAAGACATTCTTATTGGCGGAGAAGAATCAGGCGGCATAGGAGTGAAAAATTATATGCCTGAAAGAGACGGCATGCTTCTTGGCGCGCTTCTCGTGGAAATGATGGCGCACAGAAAAAAAGGCATACTGGAAATAATAAAGGATGTTGAAAAAGAATACGGCGCATTCCTGTACCAGAGAATAGATATGGATTATCCTGACGAGAAAAAGAAAAAATTGATGGAGCTATTAAAAACTAACCCGCCAAAACAGGTTTGCGGCAAAGTTGTTAAGGAAATAAAATCTTTTGACGGCCATAAGTTTATAATGACAGACAACAGCTGGTTGATTTTAAGATTGTCAGGAACTGAGCCAATCTTGAGGATATACGTAGAAGCCTCTAGCGAAAAAATAGCCAAATCATACCTGGATTTCGGCAAAAACCTAGCCCTCAGCATCTAACTTTACAATTCGTGCCTGGCACCATTTGTAAAGTTAGCGAGATTTTAAAATTTTAGACATATGGATAAGAGTAAGATAAGGAATTTTTGTATTATCGCGCATATAGACCACGGCAAGTCCACGCTTGCCGATAGGTTACTTCAAATTACCGACACGGTCAATAAGAGACAGTTCAGGGATCAGCTGCTGGATGATATGGATCTGGAGCGGGAACGCGGGATTACTATCAAAGCAAGCGCTGTAAGGATGTCGTATAAGGCAGCTAGCGGCGATATTTATGAATTAAATCTTATTGATACGCCAGGCCATGTTGACTTTAGTTATGAGGTTTCAAAATCTCTATCAGCCTGCGAAGGCGCAGTGCTTCTTGTAGACGCAGCTCAGGGCGTGGAGGCCCAGACAGTTGCAAACCTGCAGCATGCGCTTGACAAGAAACTCACCATAATTCCTGTCATAAATAAGATTGACCTGCAGAATGCAGACCCTGAAAGAGTTAAGAGTGAGATAAAAGGCATTTTGAGTGTTGAAGACGATGAAATAATACTTGTCAGCGCTAAGGAAGGCACTGGAATCCTGGAACTTCTTGAGAGAATAATAAAAGACGTGCCTCCGCCGAGCGGCAGTAAAGACGAAGCGCTCCAGGCGTTGTTGTTTGATTCGGCGTATGATACTTATAGGGGTGTAATAGTTTACGTAAGGGTCGTAAATGGCGTAATTAGAAAAGGCATGAACATACTTATGATGTCCAGCTCTAAAAAATATGAGGTTCAGGATGTAGGCATATTCAGGCCTCAAATGGAACCTGTGGACAGTCTTTCGTGCGGAGAGGTTGGTTATGCTATCTGTCAGATAAAAGAAGCCAAGGATGTAAAAAATGGAGATACCATCACTGATGCCAAGCGGCCGGCAGATAAACCTTTAATTGGCTATAAACAGCTCAAACCGATGGTGTTTTGCGGCATTTACCCTGTTAATGTAAAGGATTTTGATTTTCTTAAAAATGCCATTGAAAAATTAGAATTAAGCGATTCGTCGTTTGTATATGAAACTGAAAATTCCCAGTCATTAGGTTTTGGGTTCAGAGCTGGTTTTCTGGGACTTTTGCATATGGAAATCTCCCAGGAAAGACTGGAAAGAGAATACGATCTGAATCTTGTTATTACTACACCGAGCGTTGTTTACAGGGTTAAAGACAAAAAAGGGAAAATTATAGAAGTTGACAATCCCAGTAAATTGCCGGAGCCTCAAAATATAGCTGAGATTTCAGAGCCATTCGCAGTTACTTATATAATGGTGCCGCATGATACATTAAGCATGGTTATTGAATTTGCAAAATCAAGGCGCGGAGAATATAAATCAACGGAATACATTTCTCAGGACAAGATAAAACTTACCTTTCAGATGCCGCTGTCCGAACTTATAGTTGATTTTTATGACAAAATAAAATCAATGACAAGAGGATATGGCTCTTTGGATTACGAGATAAGCGAATACAGGCCAGGGAGTCTTGTGAAATTAGATATATTAATAAATGGCGAGCCATGCGACGCGCTTTCATCAATTGTCCACAAAGAAAAATCTCAATATAGAGGCCGAGTGCTGGCAGAGAAACTCAGAGAGCTTATTCCGAGACAGATGTTTGAAGTTGCAATACAGGCAGCTATAGGCAATAACGTGGTGGCAAGGGAAACTGTCAGAGCGATGAGTAAAAATGTAACTGCAAAATGTTACGGCGGAGATATTTCTAGAAAACGCAAACTCTGGGAAAAACAAAAAGAAGGAAAGAAAAGAATGAAGCAGTTCGGAAAAGTGCAGATACCGCAGGAGGCATTCCTTGCCGTGCTAAAAATCTAAATAAGCGTAAGGGACAGGCATGCCTGTCCCTTACAGATAGAAAAGGGGATACATGAACAATAAGATGCGTTATTTGATGAAAGAATGGGTTGAGCCGATAGTTATAGCTATTGTGCTGGCGCTAATAATAAGGACATTTGTAGTGCAGGCATTCAAGATACCCACGGGTTCTATGAGGCCTACTTTAATAGAAGGCGACAGGATTCTTGTAAGCAAATTTATATATAAATTCAAAGAGCCAAAAAGAGGGGACGTGATTGTATTTATATCTCCAGAGGATAAAAAAAAGGATTTTATAAAAAGACTTGTTGGACTGCCTAATGAAAATATCCAGATTTCGAATGGCGCTATCCTAGTCAATAATAATCCTGTAGAAGAAAGTTCTGTATTAAAAAAACAGCATTACTATAATAGAGGCGATTTTGGCGCAGAAGGGCAAAACGTTACAGTTCCCAATGACGCCTATTACGTGCTCGGAGATAATAGTATTTCCAGCCGCGACTCGAGATATTGGGGCTTTATGCCTAAAAAGTATCTGCTGGGTAAGGCATTTTTAATATACTGGCCTCCGAATAGAATAAGGCTGATTAAGTAGACATATTGCGCTTGACTAGGCTTAAAAAGGTGCTATAATTATTAAAAATAGGAGGTGTAAGATGAAAAAATATACAGTAGTGGTATTATTGCTGTTATTGGTCATGGCAGCGGGCTGCACAAGCACACAGAAAGGCGCAGGGGTTGGCACTTTGATAGGCGCAGGAGCAGGCGCTATCATAGGTCATCAGTCAGGCCATGCAGCTGAAGGCGCTTTAATAGGCGGCGCTGCAGGAGCAGCAGGCGGAGCGCTGGTAGGCGATGCAATGGATTCTAAATTCTGCCCTGTTTGCGGAAAACAGTTTGGATCAGATGTGCAATATTGCCCAGCAGATGGAACAGAGTTAAAGGTTATGCAGAAATAACATATCAACTAATCTACTTAACCTCGCAGGTTGCTATTAAGCAATCTGCGAGGTTTTTATTTTATACATTGACCAAGTATTCCTGAAGTGTTAAAATTTAACTTACCATGGAAGAATTTAAAATCACATTTTTACCGGAACGCAAGGCTGTTTCAATAGATAGAGGAACAGACCTTCTGACAGCAGCATTAAAAACCGGCATACATGTTTATAATAGCTGTGGCGGAGAAGGTGTGTGCGGCAGGTGTAAGGTTGTAGTCAAGAAAGGCGATTATATAACAGAATACAGCGGAAGGGTAACTGAGCTGGAGCGCGAGAAAGGTTATGTGCTTGCGTGCAGAACTACTCCTAAATCTGATATGGAAGTCTTGGTTCCGGAAGAATCGCGATTAGGAGATTTGGAGATATTAACAGAGGAGGTAAAGGCAGAACGCCTGGCAGGCCTTTATACTCCTGTTGAAGAAATAGAGGAAGAACATTATAAAGGCGCTTCAAAGATTTTTAAGCATGGGCCGTTATCTACAAAAATATTTTTAAAACTGCTAAAGCCTACTATTGATGATAACTCAGGAGACGCTGACAGGCTTCTCGGAGAGATAAAAAAACATAATAAAGAAATTGATATAATGCAGATGGGGCTTAGTAATATAAAAAAGCTGCCGAGGCTTTTAAGGGAGACTAACTGGGAAGTTACTGTAACTCTCGGGAACAGGAATAGAACCACAGAGGTTGTGTTGATAGAACCGGGCGACAGGTCTAAACAAAATTTTGGAGTAGCTGTAGATATAGGCACAACTACTATTGTCGCTTATCTTGTAGACCTGAATTCCCAGAAAGTGCTTAGTTCAAAAGCAAGCTATAACCCACAAGTGGATTTTGGAGAAGATGTGATTTCCAGGATTATCTTTGCGCAGCATGAAAAAGGCCTGGAAAAATTACACCATGTAGTTATAGACACCGTAAATACCCTTATTGATAGCCTTATTAAAGAAACAAAGCTTACTCTGGATGACATAACAGCTGTTATGTCAGCAGGGAATACTACAATGACCCATCTTCTTTTAAAAATAGACCCAACACACATAAGAAAAGACCCCTATATCCCAGCGGTGAATTTTATGCCTGTAATAAGAGCCAGTGAAGCTGGCATAAAGATAAATCCGCGGGGGCTTTTGGCATGCCTTCCATGCATAGGAAGTTATGTAGGCGGAGATATAGTAGCAGGTGTTCTTGCCTCAGGCATGGATAAAATAAAAGATCTATCGCTTTTTATAGATTTGGGCACAAACGGCGAGGTTGTGCTTGGCAATAAAGAATGGTTAATGTCGTGTTCTACTTCAGCTGGTCCATGCTTTGAAGGCGGCGGCCTAAAATGCGGCATAAGGGCAATGAAAGGCGCTATCCAGAATATTTCTGTGAAGAATGGCTCTCTTGAAATACAGACTATTGGGAATCTGCCTCCAAAAGGTATCTGCGGCTCTGGTATAGTAGATATTATAAGCGAATTATTGAAAAATAAAATAATAGACCGTTTTGGCAAAATAAAAGAGAATAAAATCTGTAAGTTTAGAGATTCTGATGGCATAAAAGAACTCGTGCTCGTGGAAGCGAAGGATTCAGCCACAGGCAAGGATATAACAATGGATGAAAATGACATAAAAAATTTAATACATTCAAAAGGCGCTATCTATACAGGCATAGAAGTGCTATTAAAAGAATCCGGCTTTAAAAAATCTGACATTAAACATGTGTTTATTGCTGGCGGACTGGGGACAGCTTTAAACATTCGTTCTGCGATAAATATAGGGCTCCTGCCAGATTTACCTGAAAAGAGCTTTGTTTTTTTAGGAAATACTTCAGTTAGCGGCGCAAAGATGTGCCTTTTATCGAGCGAAGCAATGGATAAAGCAGAAACAATCGCGAATAAAATGGCATACTTGGATTTAAGCACCAGTTCATCTTTTATGAATAATTACAGCGCGGCATTATTCCTGCCGCATACTGATATAGAGTTGTTTCCAAGCGTGAAGAAGATGTTGTCAATTTAAAAATTGTGTAGGGGACAGGCATGACTGTCCCCTACAGGATAAAAAAATGGCGTATATTATTGCAATAGCTGGCAAGGGCGGGGTTGGAAAGACAACGATTTCTGCAATGCTTGTGCAGCATCTTTTAAAGATACAAAAGCCTGTTTTAGCTGTTGACGCAGACCCGAACTCTAATTTAAATGCAGCATTGGGGTTAAAATACGAGGAAACCATTGCTGACATAAGAGAAGAGGTTAAAAAGCAAACTCCTGAGAGCTTTTCTAAAAGCGAGTTCTTTGGGCTGAGGCTGGAAGAAGCTCTTGTAGAAGGAAATGGATTTGACCTTCTTGTTATGGGCAGGCCAGAAGGGCCTGGCTGTTATTGCGCAGTAAATAATATATTAAGAGAATATCTTGCTAAAATATCTAAAAAGTATAAATTTGTCGTCATTGACAATGAGGCTGGAATGGAACATCTTTCGAGGCGCACAGCAGCTGATATAGATTTACTTTTACTTGTCAGCGACCCTACAATGGTAGGAGTCAATTCAGCAATAAACGCGTTTAATACTGCAAAGAGCGCGGGTGTAAAGATAAAAGATATAACTTTGGTCATAAATAAATCAAAAGGCGAATTGGAGCCGGATAAATTGAAACTAATAGAAAACTCAGGTTTAAAAATAGGCGGATATATTGGTTTTCAGGATGAAATACAAGAGAATAGCGAAACAGGGAAAGGCGTAGTTGAAGCAGATAGCGATTTAGAGAATATTATTGATAATTTGTTTAAACAGGAGAAAAAAATAAATATAATTCCTTAGCCAATTTTGTCCGCCAAAGTTTTGTGGCGGACAAAATTCAACGGTGGCTATACATTGGAGATGCAATGGAAAGATTGATTGAAAAATGGCAGGATAAGATTAGCGAAGTTGTAATTGGCGCAAAAAAACCAATAAAGATAGGCGGCGAGACAGGCATCTATTTTATAGACGGCGAAGATAAATGCCCAAATCCTCCTGTTGTAGCAATGGAGGTCTGGGATATGGAGCCAGAATCCTGGCCAGAGGTGCTAAAATCAAATTTTGGAAACGCTCTTAAAGACCCTGGCGAGTGGGCTAAACTTTGCGTGGACAAATTTTCAGCTGATCTTATATGCCTGAGGCTTGCGAGCACGCACCCTGATTCAAAAAACACCTCTAGCGAAGAAGCTGGAAAAACTCTGGAAAAAATCCTGAAAGCTGTTTCTGTCCCCCTAATAGTAATAGGAGGCCTTTCTCCTGAAAAGGATAATGAGGTTATGGCGCATTGCGCAAATGCAGCAAAAGGAGAAAATTGCCTGTTTGGCATTGCAACTCAGGATAACTATAAAACGCTGACAGCCGCGTGCCTTAGCGCGGGCCACTCTATCATTTCAGAGGCCCCCATAGATATAAATATCGCGAAACAGCTGAACATACTTATCTGCGATATGCAGTTTCCTGCTGATAAAATAGTGATACATCACGCAACAGGCGCATTGGGATACGGCTTAGAATACACTTATTCTATAATGGAAAGAACAAGGCTTGCCGGCCTCTCAGGCGATAAGATGCTATCCATGCCAATGATAAGCTTTGTAGGCCAGGAGGCGTGGCGCGCCAAGGAAGCAAAGACAGGCGCTAAAGACACAGGGGTGTTATGGGAGATAGCGACAGCTACAGCATACTTAAATTCAGGCGCTGATATATTAGTCATGAATCACCCAAAGGCAGTAAGCGAAGTTAAAAAGGCAATAAACAACTTTACAAACTGACAATGTCAATTTGTAAAGTTGTTTGAAAGCGAAAGGGCGCATAATGTTTCTAATCGGTGAGCGAATAAATGGGATGTTTAAGGATGTGGCAAAGGCTATAAAAGAAAAAGACAAATCTGTTATTCAAGGCCTTGCGCTTAAACAGATTTCATGTAAGGCAAATGCGCTTGACGTAAATGTCGGCCCAGCCTCCAGTAATCCAAAAGAGGCGATGGAATGGCTTGTTAAAACTATTAAAGAAGTCACTGATATCTCGCTAGCAATAGATACTACAAAACAGGATGTAATGGAACTAGGCCTTAGCTTGTGCAAATCAAAGCCAATAATAAATTCTGTAAATGCAAATGAAGAAAAAATGAATTCCCTTTTCAGTCTTGCCAAAAAATATAACGCATCCATTATAGGCCTTACCATGGATAAGGCCGGTATTCCAAAGGATAGCGAAGGCAGGATGGAACTCGCAATGAAAATAGTGGCATCTTGCGTGGAATACGGAATTGATACAAACGAACTTTATTTAGACGCTGTTATACTGCCTGTAAACGTTGCGCAATCGCACGCCAAAGAGGTTCTTAAGACCATAAGGGATTCAAAGATGCTGGCTGACCCAGCTCCGAAAACAGTGCTTGGCCTGTCAAATGTATCTCAGGGCTCCTCGGCTGAATATAAAAGTTTGATCAATAGGACTTTCTTAACAATGGCTATAGCCAATGGCCTGGACGCTGCAATACTAGACGTAACTGATAAAGAATTAATGGACAGTTTAATAACAGCAGAGCTATTAATGGAAAAACAGCTATACTGTGACTCGTATTTAGAGGCGTACCGAAAAAAATAAAAATTGGTAGTTGACACTTCTGACATTGTCAAAAGTGTCAACTTGGGTGTTTAATTTATGAATATTGTGGCCAAAAAAATAAAACTCAGCACTAAAGGCGATACAGATATAATCAATATTACCGCAGAAGTGGCGTCAGCTGTTTTAAATTCTGACCTTAAAAACGGCTCTGTAACTGTTTTTGTGCCTGGCTCTACAGGAGGCATCACAACAGTTGAATATGAGCCCGGCCTCGTAGAAGACCTTAAAACATTTTTTGAAAAGATAGCGCCTAAATCAGGCACGTATCAGCATAATATAAGATGGCAGGATGGAAATGGGTATTCTCATGTAAGAGCAACTTTATTAGGCCCTGGGATAACTGTGCCTTTTGTTAGCAATAAAATGCAGCTAGGAAAATGGCAGCAGATAATATTTATTGATTTTGACAATAGGCCCAGAGAACGCGAGATAATAGTACAAATAATAGGCGAATAATATGAAACCTGTTTTACAAGTTGCTTTAGATTTTGTGGATTTGAGACGCGCAATGAAATGCGCTGAGGAATCAGTCAAGGGAGGAGTTGATTGGCTAGAGGCAGGGACTCCTTTAATAAAAAGCGAAGGCTTGAATGCTGTCAGAAAATTACGCGAAAGATTTCCTGATAAAACAATCGTAGCTGATATGAAGATCATGGATGCGGGCCGCACAGAGGTGGAGATTGCGGCAAAGGCTGGCGCAAATATTGTCTGCGTGCTTGGGGCTGCGAGTGATTCAACAATAAAAGAATGCGTAGAGGCAGCGCATAATTACGGCGCACAGATACAGGCTGACCTGATAGCAATAAAAGACGCCAAGAAAAGGGCAATTGAAGTAGCAAAATTAGGAGTTGATTATATTGGCATACATTGTTCTATTGACGATCAGATGGCTGCCAGAAATCCTTTTAGCGAGTTGAAGGATATTGTTAAGCATATGTCTATCCCAATAGCAGCGGCAGGCGGAATAAATTCTGAAACAGCCCTTGACGCCGTTAAAGCAGGCGCAAGTATAATTATAGTAGGCGGAGCTATTAATAAATCAAAGGACGCAAAAAAAGCTACAGAAGAAATAAAACGTTCAATATACCAGTTGAAGAAAATAAAAACAGAGTTATTTAAAAGAGTGGGTGAGAAAGACATTGTAAAAATTCTTATAAAAATTTCTACTTCAAATCTTTCTGATGCAATGCATAGGCTTGGCGCTTTAAAAGACATAATAAGCGTTAATCCCGGCTTAAAGATGTGCGGCCAGGCTTTGACAGTAAGGACATACCCAGGGGATTGGGCAAAGCCTGTTGAGGCAATTGACATGGCCCATGAAGGCCAGGTTATAGTTATTGACGCAGGAGGCGTAGGGCCTGCTATATGGGGAGAATTGGCAACTCATGGGGCTATTCAGAAAAAGATAGCAGGGGTTGTGATAGATGGGGCCATACGGGATGTCAAAGAGATAAGAAGCCTTAAATTTCCTGCTTTTTCAAAAATGATTTCTCCTTCAGCAGGCGAGCCTAAAGGATTTGGAGAGATAGGCGTGAGCATAAATGTAGGAGGCGTAAAAGTATTCAGCGGAGACTGGGTATTAGGGGATGATGATGGAGTGGTTGTTGTCCCTAGGGATAAAGCTGTGGAATTTGTAAATAGGGCTATGAGCGTGATGGAAACAGAAAATAGGCTGAGAAAAGAAATAGACGAAGGCTCAACATTATCGAAAGTGACAGAACTACTGAAGTGGGAGAAGAGATAAATATGATTCCTTAACCAATTTTGCTAACTTTACAAATGGTGCCTGGCACGAATTGTAAAGTTAGCAAAATTCAGCGGTGACAATACATTGGAGAAGAAATAAACGCCAGGAAAAAACCAACAATGAACCAGAAACGGATATTTATAGCAGCAACGCAGCAGAATGACGGAAAGACCACTGTATCGCTTGGGCTCATACAGGCTTTCAGGGACAGATTTAAAAGCGTAGGTTTTATAAAGCCTGTTGGACAGAGATATGTATTTGAACATGGTTATAAAGTTGACGAAGATTCGGTGCTTATAGAAAAGGTGTGCGGGATGAAAGGCTCAGTAAAGGACATGAGCCCTATTGCAATAGAAAAAGGTTTTACTGAAAAATATATAAAAAGAGGAGGCCATAGAAAATTAGTTAAGAATATTATATTGTCTTTTAAGCGCATATCCAGAAGAAAAGACATTGTTGTGATAGAAGGCACGGGACATGCAGGCGTGGGTTCTATATTTGATCTTTCAAATGCAAGAGTGGCAAATCTTTTGGATGCAAAGGTAATTCTTGTAACCTCTGGCGGGATTGGCAAACCTATAGATGAGATAGAGCTCAATATGGCCTTGTTTGAAAAAGAATGCGTAGAGGTAATAGGGGTTATAGTTAATAAAGTAGCATGTTCTAAATATGAAAAAATCAAAAGAATACTTACCCTTGGCTTGAAAAAAAAAGACATAAATATCCTTGGTGTAATACCTTATACTCCATCTCTTTCCGTGCCTACCATACAGCATATTATAGAAGAAACAGATATAAAGTTAATTTCAAAAAAGATAGGAATACAAAATAAAGTGAAGAAGGTGCTGATAGGCGCAATGTCTCCACACGATGCCCTTGACTATATAGAAGACGGGTCTTTGTTGATAACGCCGGGCGACAGAGAAGATTTAATCATGACTGCTTTAAGCATGCATCTTTTAGGAAAACAGCATAAACAAAATTCAATATCAGGCATTATATTGACAGGGGGTATTATGCCTCATCCAAAAATAATGTCATTGATAGAAAGCGCTAGTATCCCTGTTCTTTTTAGCCGAGAGCATACTTATATAACAGCTTCCAAGATACACGACCTGGCCATTAAAATTAGGCCGGAGGATAAAGAAAAGGCTTTGATAGTTAAGAGATTAATAAAGAGATATGTGGATGTGAATAAAATATTAGAGAAGATTAAACAGAGTCCCTCGCCCGGATAAATCGGGACTCAGGATCAATTTTTGCTTCGCAAAAATTGGGAGGTTTAAATGTTTGGTATAGGCATGCCGGAATTAATTTTAATATTAGTCATATGCCTTTTGGTATTCGGGGCCGCTAAATTGCCTGAAATAGGAAAGAACTTCGGAAAAGCTATAGGCGAATTCAAAAAAGGCATGAAAGACGATGAACCGCCATCTAAAGACTAATAGTGCTTGACACTCAGAGACGTTTTGTATAAAATTAAACTATATTTTAGGGGGTGAAAACAAATGTCGAGAATAGAAATAGCTCCAGGAGAACCCCTGGAAAAAGCACTGAGGCGTTTTAAGAAGAAAATAGAGCGCGACGGTTTATTGAAGTTATTGAAAGCCCGCAAGCATTACGAAAAACCTAGCGAAAAAAAAAGAAGAAAACAACGTTCGCCTAAGTCAACCAGCAGGTATTGATTTTAAATATTAAATGTATAGGACAGGCATGCCTGTCCTATACTATGTGTCCAAGATGATAAAAAAAATAATTTTAATATCTCTCTTGGCATTTTTTGTTTTAGGCGCTTTTATTGAGGCGCCTGTAAATGCCGAAGACTTTATAAAGCTGGAAAATGGCCTTAGGGCAGTTGTAAAAGAAGACCATAGAAGCCCTATAGTGGTATTTTCTGTATTTATTAACTCAGGTTCTGCGTCTGAAGGAGAATACAGCGGGACAGGTATAAGCCATCTGATAGAGCATATGCTTTTCAAGGGGACTAAAAAATATCCTGTTGGTTCTATAGAAGACATATTAAATAAATATGGAGGCAGTATAGAAGGATATACATCATATGATTATACAGGCTACAGCATAACTATCCTTAAAGACCATTTAGATATCGCTTTGGATATACTAAAAGAAATGCTTACAAAACCTGTCTTTGACCAAAAAGAGATGAAAAAAGAAATGGCTGTCATAGAAAGAGAAATGGACATGAATAAAGACGACCCCTCTAGAAGGATTTCACGCATGACATTTGAGACAGCATTTCAAGAGCATCCTTACCGCCTGCCTCCAATAGGGTATAAAGAAAATTTTGAAAGGCTGACTAGGTTTGATGTGGCAAAATTTTTCAAGGCTGCATATGTCCCGGAGAAAATGACAATAGCGGTTGTAGGAGATGTGGACAAACAGAAAACGCTTGATAAAATAAATATGTCTTTTGGAAGAATACCGCGCGGCAATAATATAGTTGTCGTAAGGCCAAAAGAACCATTGCAGGTAACAGAAAGGCTGCTGGAAGAGAAATCCGATATAGACGGCGCATATATGAATATCAGTTTTCATTCCACAGATCTGCTTAATGATGATCTTTATGCAATGGACCTTTTGTCTTTCATACTGGGCCAGGGGGAAAGTTCTATACTGAACGAAAACCTAAAGATAAAAGATCAGATAGCGCTTTCTATTTCCGCGTATAATTATACGCCCAAAGACCCGGGACTTTTTGTTATTTCAAGCGTATTAAAAGAGGAAAATATAGGCCGGGCAATAGGCGCCATACTTAGCCAGATAGAAAATTTGAAACAAAATGGCGTCAGCGAGGAAGACCTTCTAAAAGCAAAAAATAATTTTATAGCAGATTATGTATACCAGAAAGAAACAATAGAATCCCAGGCCAATGATATGGCCCAAAGCCAGATCCTGACCGGCGTCCCTGATTTTTTCAAGCAGTATATAGAAAATATAAAGTCTGTGAAGATAGAAGATATAAAACAAGCTGCTTTAAAGTATCTTAACGCTCAGAAGATGACTCTTACAGTCTTGAGTAAGTCAGGCAGCGCATTAAAAAGAGAAGATGGAGTAGGTTTGGAAAAAGGAGATGCGGCTATTAAGAGAACTTTGCTTTCCAATGGTATCCCTGTGGTGATTTCTGAAAACCGCAGTTTACCTATAATAGCAGTATCTATTTTATTCAAAGGCGGGGTCAGAGTTGAGAATGAAAACAATAACGGCATATCAATGCTCATGAGCCAGATGCTTTTAGACGGAACAGGCTCTATGTCAAGAAACGATATAGCCAAGTTCTATGAATCAAGGGCAATTGCTTTAAATACATATTCCGGCAATAATAGCATTGGCATTAACCTTACGTGCCTCAAAGAGCACATTGAAGATGCATTAAAACTTGCATCTAGTATCTGCGCCAACCCAACTTTTCCAGACGAGGAGTTTAAAAGAGAAAAAAAAGAAACCCTGCAGGCAATCGAAATGCAGGACAATGATATAGTTAATCATGGCCATAGATTATTGAAAGGGATGCTTTTTAAAACGCATCCATACAGGTTTCAGGCAATAGGCGCTGACTCAAGCGTTGATAAAATCACAAGAGGAGAGGTAGAAGATTTCTATAAAAATATCATTTCTTTGGAAAATGTTGTAATAGGCGTGTCGGGGGATTTTAAAAGTGAAGAGATTGAGGGTTTAATTGAAAAATATTTCTCAAAAATAAATTTGAATAAACCAACTTTTTCTAATCCTCAAAAAGAACCTGTTATTGAAAAAATCAGAGAAAATACGATAGAGACAAATAAAGACCAATCTCTTATACTTATAGGATTTCGCGGGCTAGATATCTATGATAAAGATAGGTTTAGCGTAGAGATACTTGCGAATATCCTTTCAAGCCCTTCAGGCGTATTGTTTAAAAGCGTAAGAGAGGAGAAGGGCCTCACGTATGCAGTGGGCGCTTTCAATGTATTGGGCATAGATCCTGGGTATATGGCTGTATACGGCCTAACCTCAAAGGAAAACATAGAGAAGGCCAGGCAGATGATATTCAAGGAGCTGAAGCTACTGACAAAAAACAGCATAAAAAAAGAAGATATAGAAAAATCAAAAAACTATTTAAAGGCAATGCGTAAGGTCGGGATGCAGACGAACTCCAGTTTTATTTTCAGCGTAGCGATGGATGAGCTTTACGGGCTTGGATACGATGACTATAAGAGCTATGATAAAAATATAGATGCAGTTACGGTTGAAGACGTTAAGCGAACGGCTAAAAGGATCTTAACTCTTGATAAGTGCGCGGTGTTGATATTAAAAGGTAAATAGTTCTTTCTCTATCCAGACTAGTGGGTCGAAAGGCCTTTTTGACACGAGCGGGCACGGTGTCTCGCGAAGCCAGCTGGGGCCATTCGGCACGAAATAATTTTTCCGTCCGCTACGGTTTACAGCTCGTTTCTCTGCCGACTATCGTTTTGTCACTCGACCGAAACTCGCTGTAATTCCTTGCGGACATTTGGAAAAATTTTTCTAATGTGCCTCAGACCCCAGCTGGCTTCGCGAGACGAGCGAGGGTCAAAACGGAGCAAAATTTCCTCGCTGGGGAAATTTTGCGTCCTTGAGACTCACTGGTCTGGATAGAGAAAAAGTAATTTAATCAGGTGTTATTTATGATACGACGACCTGTTGTAGCTGGGCAATTTTATCCTCAAACTGAAACAAGCCTTAGAAAGATGCTTTCGGGCTTGATAGATCCTGCCTCTGAAAAACAGGATGCGATAGGCGTAATAATGCCGCACGCAGGCTATGTGTATTCCGGCCAGGTAGCAGGCCTTACAATATCAAAAGTAGATCTTAAAAAAACTGTGATTATTTTAGGCACAAATCACACTGGATCTGGAGAAAGATTCAGCATTATGACCAGCGGAAGCTGGATGACTCCTCTCGGAGAGGTCAAAATAGACACTGAAATCGCATGTTCTATATTAAAAGAAGGCTCTCTTTTAAAAGAAGATACGCTGGCTCATCTGCAGGAGCATTCTATAGAGGTCGAGATCCCGTTTTTACAGTATTTAAAAAATGACATCAAGATTGTCCCTATATCCGTATCCCCGCAGGCAGAATTATCAGAATGCCAGAGGCTAGGAGAGGATATAGCGAATGGTTTTAAAAAAATAGGCAGGTCTGGGCTTTTTATGGCATCGACTGATATGACACATTATGAATCAGAAGAGATTGCCAAGGAAAAAGACAGGCTGGCCATAGACGCTATCATGGACATGAGCGAGGAAAGGTTATTCAATGTAGTTAAAGAGAAAGACATTTCTATGTGCGGGCTTTCAGCTGCCTGCGGCCTTATAAGCGTATGCAAAAATTTAGGCGCAAAAAAAGCAGGACTCGTAAAATACCAGACAAGCGGAGATATATCAGGCGATTATAGCTCCGTAGTCGGATATGCAGGGATGATTATATGTTAAAAAACAAATTATCTATTGTATTGCGTTTTGTTGTAAGTCTTGGCCTGCTTCTTGTCTTAATCTGGATAATGAGAAAAGATGCCAGGGAGATTCTCGGTATTCTTAAGGGTTCTAATAAAGCGCTTATTTTATTAGTGATTTTTATAAACATGCTGCTAACCATAGTGGTTGCCTACAGGTTGAAATTACTGCTGTCCGGACAAAAGATACTGCTCTCTATAAAGGATGTGGTTCATCTCACATTTATAGGCTATTTCTTCAATAGTTTTTTACCAACTGCGATAGGAGGGGATATAGCAAAGGCGTATTATATATCCAAGAAAACCGATAACAAGGTCGCTTCTTATGCTGCGGTATTGGCTGACAGGATACTGGGTCTCGTAGCTACTTTATTGATAGCCCTTGTGGGGCTTCTTTTTATAGGCAAAAGCCTGGATAATAAGTTTATCATATGGATGGTTCCTGTTGTATTTCTTCTGACTGTAGCCATCATAGCCATCCTGCTTAAGAAAAATGATACACCGGCAAAGGCTTCTTCAGGAAAAAGCGGGATGTTTCATGCGATAAAAGAAAAATTATTAAAACTATACGCAGCTATTAATCTTTATAGAAATAACCCCGTGCTTCTAGTAAAGGGCATGGCGTTGTCTCTTGGGCTTCAAGCCATGTCCATAGTCAGTGTATATTTGCTTATATTATGCATAGGCAGCGATATACCTATATTCAGGTTATTCTTGATTATTCCGCTTGTGTGGGCTGTGAGCATGTTCCCTTCATTAAACGGACTTGGCGTGAGAGAAGGGGCATTTGTGTATTTTCTTAAAGGTTATATAGGGCCTGAAAAGGCATTCACAATATCTCTTCTATGGCTTGGTTTGATTATGTTATACAGCATGATAGGGGGGTTGTTTCAACTATTGCATCCTGTGAAGGCAAAAGGAGGCTATGCCGATGATTGACAGAGAACTATTAGCTATATTAGCATGCCCTGCGTGCAAGGCAGATGTGGAATTAAAAGATAATAAGATCTGCTGCGTAAAATGCGGGAAGAGGTATCCTATTAGAGACGGGATACCTGTGATGCTGATAGAAGAAGCCGAGTAGGGGACAGGCATGCCTGTCCCCTACAATGCAAATTGGGAGGATTTATGATTAAAATATTAGTAATCCACGGCCCTAATTTGAATCTACTGGGTAAAAGAGAACCTGAGATTTATGGCAAAATTACCATTGAAGATATCAATAAAAAGCTGAAGGAAGCTGCAAAGAAGAAAAAAGTAACCCTTGAGATTTTTCAGTCAAACCACGAAGGCGAAATCGTGGATAAAATAGGCAAGGGAAAATTTAAATACAACGCCCTTCTTATAAATCCTGCCGCATACACTCATACAAGCGTTGCCATAAGAGACGCTATACTGGCAATAGGCATACCTACAGTAGAGGTGCATCTCTCTAACATTTATGCGAGAGAGGATTTTAGGCACAATTCATTGATAGCCTCTGTTGTAAAAGGCCAGATATCCGGATTTGGCGTGGATAGTTACTTATATGGCCTTGACGCTGCGATCAGTCTGGCAAGAAATTGATACTGAGCGGCTGTTGTTCAGCCGCGAATGTATAAACCCTTATGAATTATATCCATAGGCAAAATACGCTTATAGCATATCTGAAAAAAAAATCCATTGATGCCTTTTTGATCAGAAAAAAGGAGAACATAGCGTATCTCACAGGCTCAAGAGGCGAAGACGCCATTCTTTTTATCTCCCCTAAGAAAAATATCTTAATAACGGATTCGAGATATAAAGAAGAGTATAAAAAATCTGCCGTAAAATGTTCTGTCAGAATTGCCAAAAATCAATTTCTCGGAGAAATTATAAAAGAAATTTGCATTGAAACTTATTCAAGGCTTATTGGGTTCGAGGCTGACAATTTTACCTATCAGGGGTATTTAAATTTTAAAAAACAGCTTGGCAAAATAAAATTAACTCCCTTAACACATACCGTAGAGAATCTAAGGATAGTAAAGGATAAAAGTGAAATCCAGCTTATAAGGCAGGCCTGTAAATACGGGGCGAAGCTGATGAATTACGCAGTTAAGATCGTAAAACCTGGCATTAGCGAAAATAGCGTAAAACGCGCAATAGAGGCATATGCCTTGAAAAATAATTTGTGCCTGGCAAATTTTGACATAATCGTGGCTTCAGGCGCCAATGCTTCAATGCCTCACGCAGCTGCATCAGAAAGAAGTATAAAAAAACAGGAGATGGTTACTATAGACCTGGGAGCTATGCATTGTGGGTATAATTCTGACTTGACAAGGACGGTTTTCTTGGGTAGAATTAGTCATAAGTATTTGCATATATACAACATAGTCTTGGCTAGCCAGAGCATAGCTATTGAAAATCTTAAGCCAGGCGCTTATGCAAAAGATATAGATGCTGTTTCCCGCCAGTATATATCAAATAAAGGCATGGGAAGATTTTTTCTTCATAGTCTGGGCCATGGCATAGGCCGCGAAACCCACGAGATCCCGGCTATTTCCCAGAGCAGCAAAATAAAGTTAGAAAAAGGCATGGTTGTAACTATTGAGCCCGGGATTTATGTTCCAGGCTGGGGCGGGGTAAGAATAGAAGATACAGTGCTTATTACAGAGAATGGTTGCGAGGTATTGACAAAAGGAGCAGTGAAATATGCAGGCAGGAATTAATGATATAAAAAATGGGTTGAGCATAGAGCTGGAAGGCGCAGTTTATTATGTAGTCAGCTATGAAAACGTAAAACCCGGCAAAGGCAGCGCATTTGTCCGCACAAGATTAAAAAATATAAAAACAGGAGCGATATTAGAGCGTACTTTCAGAAATGAAAAAATAGAAACAGCTGAAATAGACAAAAGGACATTTTTATATTTATATACATCCGGGGACATGTTTGAATTTATGGACCATGATACATATGAACAGACAGCTCTTCATAGAGATCAGGTCGGGGAAGTAATAAGTTACCTTAAAGAAAATCTTGAAGCAACAGCTCTTATCTATAAAGGCCAGGTCCTTACGCTTGAACCGCCGATATTTATAGATTTAAAAATAGTATCGACTGAACCTGGCATCAGAGGCGATACATCCAAATCAGGCAATAAACCTGCAAAAACAGAAACAGGCTTTGTTGTATCAGTGCCTTTATTTGTAAGCGAAGGAGACGTAATCCGCATAGATACGAGAACTAAACAGTACGTAGGCAGGGTGTAAAGGAGACATATATGAATCTAAAAGAGATCAAGGAATTAATCGCGCTTATGAATGAAAACGAGCTTATGGAGCTTGAGGTTGAGCGGGATGGGATGAAGATCAGGCTCAGGAAATCATCCTCCGGTAGAATAGAGACAATTATGGAAGAGCATGCTGTTTCTAATATTGGCCAGGTTGTCAAGGCAGGAGAGAAGACAGTCGAACCTGCCGCAAAAGAGCGAAATCTTATAGCAATAAAGGCGCCAATGGTTGGTACTTTTTACAGGTCAGCCAACCCTGAGGCAAAACCTTATGCTGAAATAGGCCAAACCGTAGAGGTAGGGCAGGTGGTATGTATTATTGAAGCGATGAAGCTAATGAATGAAATAAAATCAGAGGTTAAGGGTAAGGTTGTTGAAATACTTGTAGAAAATGCCAGGTCTATTGAATATGGACAGGTGTTGTTCATGGTGGAACCAATGTAGAGTTATCTTTGACATTGACTAAGGAAAATCTTTGTTATGTTCTCAAAAATTCTAATTGCCAATCGTGGTGAAATTGCCGTAAGGATCATACGAGCATGTAAAGAGATGGACATAAAGACAGTTGCTGTATATTCAGAAGCTGACGCAGATTCTCTTAGTACCAGGATGGCTGATGAAGCTGTGTGCATAGGCCCTGCCCAGAGCTCAGAAAGTTATCTGAATATACCTGCTATTATAAGCGCTGCTGAAATTACAGACGTAGATGCGATCCATCCAGGTTACGGATTCCTGGCAGAAAATGCGCACTTTGCCGAAATATGCGAATCCTGCGACATAACGTTTATAGGGCCTACTCCTGAGAACATGAGGATGATGGGCGACAAGATGACAGCAAGGCTAGCCATGCAGAAGGTTGGCATACCTGTTATACCTGGCAGTCAGAGTATTATAAAGACAAAAGAAGAAGCTGTAAAGACAGCAAAGAGATTAAAATACCCTGTTATAATAAAGGCTTCTGCAGGCGGCGGCGGAAAAGGCATGAGAGTATGCCACAATGATGTAAGATTGATCAGCGCGCTTATAACCGCTCAGCAGGAGGCAGAGGCTGCATTCGGAAACGCAGATGTGTATCTTGAGAAATATATTGAAAGGCCAAGACACGTAGAGGTGCAGATACTTGCTGATAAATATGGCCATATCGTATCACTCGGCGAAAGAGATTGTACCATTCAAAGGCGGCATCAGAAATTGATAGAAGAATCCCCATCTTCTGTAATAGATTCCAAATTAAGAAAAAAGGCAGGGGACATGGCGGTTAAGGCAGCCAAGGCGTGCAATTACCTGAATGCAGGGACAGTTGAATTTCTTTTTGACAGGCATGAAAATTTTTATTTTCTGGAAATGAATACCAGGATTCAGGTAGAACATCCTGTAACAGAAATGGTCACAGGCATAGACTTGATAAAAGAGCAGATAAAGATAGCCAGCGGTATGAAGCTAGGCTTCAAGCAGGACGACATAAAAATAAAAGGCGCTGCAATAGAATGCAGGGTCAACGCAGAGGATCCAGAGAAAAACTTTATGCCTTGCCCGGGAAAGGTAGAGATGTTTTTAGCTCCTGGCGGCCCAGGCGTAAGAGTGGATTCGCATGTTTACACAGGGTATACAATATCCCAGTATTACGATTCCATGATAGCCAAGGTTATCTGCTATGGAAATTCCAGGCAGGAGGCAATAAAGATAATGCAAAGAGCCCTTGATGAATTTATGATATCTCCTATAAAAACCACGATACCTTTTCTTAAGCATGTGATGGGCGATACGTTATTTTTAAGAGGCGATTTTGCGACAGACTATGTGGAAAAACTTTTAGGCACAAACGAATAAAAGGAGGATAGTAGAATCATGAAGAAAGTAGGCATATTAACTGGCGGCGGCGATTGTCCTGGATTAAACCCTGTAATAAGGGCTGTCGTGAGGTATGCAATTCAGGAAGATTATAAAGTTGTAGGAATAAGAAACGGCTGGAAAGGCCTTGTTGAAAACGATACAGTTGAATTAAGCCTTCAGTCAGTTTCAGGGATATTGCCAAAGGGCGGGACTATACTCGGCACATCCAGAACCAACCCTTATAAAAAAGAAAACGACATAAAAAATGTCAAAGAAAACTTTAAAAATATTGGGCTTGAAGCCTTGATAGCAGTTGGAGGAGAAGATACGCTGGGCGTTGCGAATAAATTATATAAAGACGGCTTCAATGTGGTTGGCGCGCCTAAGACAATAGATAATGATCTAAGCTGCACTGACGTTACATTTGGGTTTGACACTGCTATAAATATTGCAACAGAGGCAATTGACAGGCTTCACACAACCGCGGAATCGCATCATAGAATAATGGTAGTTGAGGTAATGGGAAGGCATGCTGGATGGATAGCCCTTGAATCAGGGCTTGCAGGAGGAGCAGATGTTATTCTTATACCAGAGGTACCTGTGGATCTCGATGAGGTTTGCAGTATTATAAAAAAAAGACACCAAAGAGGGAAAAATTTCAGCATAGTAGTTGTAGCTGAAGGCGCCAAGTTTAAAGAAGGCACTATGATTATCCAGGAAGAAAAACTTGATGCATTCGGCCATGTAAGGCTGGGAGGCATAGGCCAGAGAATCGGAGATGAGATAGAGAAAAGAACAGGATATGAAACAAGGGTAACAGTGCTGGGGTACATACAAAGAGGCGGGACTCCGACAGCATTTGACAGAGTCCTTGGCACAAGGTTCGGCATAAAGGCAATGGAGTTGGTGCTGAAAAAAGATTATGGTAAAATGGCAAGTTTACAGGGAAACAAAATAATAGCAGTTCCGTTAGAAGCTGCTGTCAGCGAATTGAAAACCGTTGACATGGAGCTTTACAACATCGCGAAGATATTTTTCGGATAATATGAAGAAAAAAATAGCGGAATTATTAAAAGAGAGCATAGATGTAAAAAATAAAGTGCTTGAAAACAATGTCAAAGAGATTGAAAAACTCGCAAGCGCAATGCTTAAGACAATAAAATCAGGCCATAAGATTCTGTTGTTCGGAAACGGCGGCAGCGCTACTGACAGCATGCATATAGCAACAGAGCTTGTTGGCAGATTCAAGAAGGAAAGAAAAGCGTTTCCAGCAATAGCGCTTACCGCTAATATCTCTACTCTTACAGCGCTTGGAAATGATTATAATTTTGAATATATTTTCGAGAGACAGGTGGAGGCTTTTGGCAATAAAGGCGATATGGCAATAGGAATATCCACAAGCGGCAGTTCAAAGAATGTGGTGGCCGGCATTTTAAAAGCGTCCCAAATAGGCCTTAAAACAGCTGCTCTTACAGGAAATAAAATTGGAGAGCTTTGCAAGATAGCAGATATATGTATAAGAGTTCCCTCTAGCAATACTCCCAGGATACAGGAAGCTCATATTGCAATAGGTCATATTGTATGCGAGCTCATAGAAGATGCTTTCTAAAAAAATAAAAACCCTTCTCCATGCAGTAAGCGCTATAAAAAAGCTGAAATACAAAAATAGAAAGGTTGTGTTCACGAATGGCTGCTTTGATATCCTGCACGCAGGCCACGTGAGCTATCTTTCAAAAGCAAAATCTTTAGGCGATATACTGGTTATAGGCCTAAATAGCGATGGTTCAGTGAAAAAAATAAAAGGAAAATCAAGGCCTATTGTATCGCAAAAAAATAGGGCAATTTTACTTGCCGCATTGGAGGCAGTAGATTTTGTAGTGATATTTAACGAGCTGACTCCTCTCGAGCTTATAAAAGCAATAAAACCCGATGTGCTTGTTAAGGGCGGGGATTGGAAAAAAGAAAATATAGTAGGTTCGGATTTTGTAGAATCATACGGCGGTAAAGTTAAGAGTTTGCAATATATAAAAGGCCTTTCAACGCGAAGTATTATAAGTAAAATTAGAGGTCTTTACTCTGACTAGACAGCGGGTTGAGAGGCCTCTTTGACACGAGCGGGCACGGTGTCTGTTGAGCCAGGTGGGGCCATTCGGCACTGAATCGTTTCGCCGTCCGCTACGGTTTATGGTTCGTTCTTCTGTCGACTATCGTATTGTCAACTGAACAGAACTCACCATAAATCCTTGCGGACTTTTGCCGAAACGATTCTAATGTGCCTCAGACCCCACCTGGCTCAACAGACGAGCGAGTGTCAAAACGGAGCAAAATTTTCACGCTGGGAAAATTTTGCGTCCTCGAAACACGCTGTCTAGGCAGAGTAAACATATTAACTATGGTTTATCCGAACAAGCTTTTACAGATTATAGACGCTAACTTAAACAGGACGCGCGAGGGATTGAGGGTTTGCGAGGATATAGCCAGGTTTAGCTTGCAGAATAAAGGCGCTACGAAATCTCTCAAGACAATAAGGCATGGCGCAACCAATCTAGTGATAAGATCAAAAAAAATATCCTTAGCCAAGCTTTTATCCGAAAGGGATACGGCTGGCGATAAAACAAAATTTATAGATTTTACGCTGCGATCCAGCGCAAATATTTCTGACATCTTTATGTCTAATATAGAGCGCGTTAAAGAATCCTTGAGAGTTCTTGAGGAGTGCTTTAAGATAATAGATGAAAAAATAAGCAGGGGATACAGAAAACTCAGATTTGACACCTATGATATTGAAAAAAACATTGTTAAAAAGGCCCTATGACCCAAATAGAACTTGCAAAATTAAATAAGATCTCGCCTGAGATGCGTTATGTTTCAAAAAATGAAGGCATGCCCCTGGAATTATTAATTGCCCGCATAAAAGAAGGCAAAGTTACCCTCATAAAAAACTCCAAAAGAAAAATAAACCCTTGCGCAGTAGGGGAAGGGCTGCGCGTAAAAGTAAATGCTAATATAGGCACATCCAAGGATAGCTCCAATATTAATAAAGAACTCAGAAAGATGGCTGTTGCAATAAAATACGGCGCAGATACTGTAATGGACCTGAGCACAGGAGGGGATATAAAAAAGATACGCAAAATAATTTTAAAGAACGCGACTGTTCCTGTCGGCACTGTTCCGATATACGAGATAGCCATTATGGCGGCAAAAAAAAGAGGGCATATCTCTCGCATAAAAGCTCAGGATATTCTTGAAGTTCTTGAAACTCAGGCGTCAGATGGCGTAGATTTTTTTACTGTTCACTGCGGCATAACGCAAAGTGTTATAGAAAGGCTTAGAAAACAAAAACGGCTTATAAATATAGTTTCAAGGGGAGGGTCTTTTCTGGCAGAATGGATGATTGTGAATAAAAAAGAAAATCCTTTTTATGAATATTTTGACGACATACTCAGGATCGCAAAGAAATATGACGTGACGCTTAGTCTGGGAGACGGTTTAAGGCCTGGTTCTTTGGTGGATGCCACTGATAGGCCTCAGATACAGGAACTTATCATGTTAGGAGAACTTGCGGACAGGGCTAGAAAAAACAATGTTCAGGTTATAATAGAAGGTCCAGGCCACGTGCCATTGGACCAAATAGAAACAAATGTGATCCTAGAGAAAAGGTTATGCAACAACGCGCCTTTTTATGTTCTTGGCCCGCTCGTAACAGACATAGCCCCTGGATATGACCATATAACAGGAGCTATAGGAGGCGCTTTGGCTGCTTTTTACGGCGCAGACTTCTTATGCTATGTAACGCCCTCGGAACATCTAAGGATACCTGACGAGGAAGATGTTAAAAATGGCGTCATAGCTTCCAGGATAGCTGGCCACGCAGCTGATATAGCCAGAAAAATACCAGGCGCTTTAAACTGGGACAGGGCTATGTCAGAACTAAGGGTAAAGAGAGACTGGAAAGGCCAGATCAAAAAATCCATAGACCCTGTCAAAGCGCAAAAATTAAGAAAATCTTCTATATCTGTAGATAAAGACTTCTGTACAATGTGCAGCGATTATTGTTCCATGAAAATCATGGAGCAATATTTTAAATAGAGCAAACAACTTTACAAAGTGACATTGTTGAAATGTAAAGTTGTTTGGATGTGATAAATAAGGAAAATATGAGTAAGATACTTGTCATCGGTTCTGTGGCGCTTGATACAATTGCGTCTCCTTTTGGATATTCAAAGGAAATACTGGGCGGATCCGCAACATATTTTTCAATAAGCGCAAGTTTTTTCGCGCCTGTAAATCTAGTTGCTACAGTAGGCGTGGATTTTCCTGAAGGACACAAAAAAACCATAAGATCTTTCGGCGTAGATTTAGAGGGGCTTGAGACAAAAGAAGGCAAGACTTTTCGCTGGGAAGGGTCTTATATCAAAGATATGAATTGCGCAGAAACTATTGAAACGCAGTTAAATGTATTTGCGGAGTTCAAGCCATGCCTCCCGAAAGGATACGAAACCAGCAAGTACATATTTTTAGCAAATATAGACCCTGACCTGCAGATATTCATACTTAAAAGATTTGCCGGCAAAAGATTTATAGGCTGCGATTCCATGAACCACTGGATTAAAAATAAAAACAGGTCTCTTAAGAATATGATAAAGAGAACCTCCATAATATTTCTGAATGACTTGGAGGCAAAGATGCTTTCAGGAGAATCAAATATACTGAAAGCAGGCAAATATCTTCTTTCTTTGGGGCCTCGGTTTGCAGTTGTTAAAAGAGGCGAATATGGGGCAATACTTTTTTCTAAAAATTTTACATTCATGACGCCTGCCTATTTATTGGAAGAGGTTAAAGATCCGACAGGCGCAGGAGATACGTTTGCAGGCGGATTTATGGGCTATCTGGCAAAAACAGATAAAATAAACGAGAAGAATATGAAAAATGCGCTTTTGTGGGGAAGCGTAATGGCTTCTTTTACGGTGCAGGATTTCAGCATAAATAGATTTTTAAAAATAAAAAGAAAAAATATAGAAGATAGGTATAGAGATTTCAAAGAGTTAACCAGAGCTTAGGAATAACTAATTTAGGAAATACTGTATGGAATTTGAAAAATTCCAGACAGCTGTAGGGGGTTTGGGGGATTGCAGGCAATCCCCCGAGGGGTAACAGTGGAGTAATGCGACGAATAGGAGCATTACGAAACGCCATAGGGGCGAAGCCCCTTTGGAAAAATTAATGAGCGAAGCGAATTAATTTTTGCGGGTGTAGTTCAATGGTAGAACACGAGCTTCCCAAGCTCGCAGCGTGGGTTCGATTCCCATCACCCGCTCCATAAAATATATGCCAGACGACCGACAAGAAATATTAAATACGCTTATATACAGGATAAATTCCTTTAGCGACGGATACAGGCAGAATATAGCCATATTCGGAGAGCCATGTATAGGGAAGACAACTCTTATAAAGAATCTTTTTTCTTCAGAATCGCTTAAAAAAGACAGCGTAATACCTGTATATCTGGAAATAAAAATAGAGCCTTTTGAATTTTGCGCAAAAAGGTTCATAAAATCCATACTGTCTCAAGTTGTAAAATCAGACCCTCTTCTTACGGCTCCTCAGGACGCAGTCCTTCTAATAGAGGACCTGGCAAGAGATTACCCTAAGACTGCTCAGACATGCATAAGGGTTCTTCAGGATATAGAAAGATCCAAATTAGACGAGGCGTTTTCATTTATGATGGATATTCCCAGCGTACTATCTGAGGAAACCAAAAAACGCTGCGTGCTTATACTTGATGAATTCCACAACCTGGATAATTTTATGCTCAAGAATCCATTCGGCACAATTGCAAAGAAGATAATGATACAGAAAGAAACGATGTACGTGTTGATAAGTTCCATGACTACTCTATCTCTTCGTCTGGTTAATGAAAAACTAGCTCTTTTATTTGGCAACTTTGAGAAATTTTTCTTAAAACCGCTTGATATGGCTAGCGGCAGGGCGTTCCTGCAAAATAGCATAAAGGGCGTTACGCTGCCTCAGATTTATCTGGATTTTATATCTTCATTTACAGGCTCTAGGCCTTTTTACATGCAGACAATATCCGACGAAATAGAAAGAGCTGTGTTTTCCAGAAGGATAGCGCAGGAAAATCACCTGAATCTCATAGAACACTCTTTCATGGAGGCGCTTTTCAGAAAAAATGGTATTTTAAACCAGTATTTTTACAATCTTCTTTTTAAGATTTCAGAAGGCAAGATATTGTCAAAATCCATATCAGTTCTTATAGCGCTTTCTTCAGAAAATAAAAAACAGAATGATATTACAAAGGCCGCTAGATTGCAATCAGGCGAGGTTTCCAAGATATTGAACGGTATGATTGAACTGGATATCATTATCCGCAACGGAGCCTTTTACAGATTTAACGACAGGCTATTTAGATTCTGGCTTAAATCTGTATACATGAAAAGGATTTTGTCTTTCAGTCTTGACGAGTGTATGGAAGAGTCAGCTTTTAGAAGGGACGTATCCTCTAGATTTAATATATTTAGCCAGGAGTTCGAGAAAGAACTTTCTTCCAGGATTGCGGAACTCTTTAAACTATTCAAAAACGATATAATACAATTGAACGGTAAAAGACATAAGTTTATAGCTTTTACAAACGTGGAAAAACTTGAGAATCAGGACAGAAATCAAGCCGCTATACTGGCCACTAGCGGCAGTCAAAAATGGCTGTGCACGATTAAAAAAGAAAATATAACAGAAAATGACATGCTGGATATAATAAAAAATAGCCAGGAGCAGAAGAAAACGAGCAGGATCAGCCGGAATATAGTAGTGGCTTTTTCCGGCGTAAACGAGAATGCGTACCTTATGGCAAAGGAAGCTAAATTCTGGACTTGGAGCATGGAAGACTTGAATGTGCTGATGGATCTATACGGTAAACCGCATATATCGAATCAATAAGCTTATGAAAATCGGGGTACTATCAGACACGCATTTATCTTCAGACAATTGCGAGCTGCCTGAAAAACTAATCAGCGGGCTAGAAGGGTGCAGCCTTATAATACACGCTGGAGATCTGGTAGATATATGCGTATTAGATTCGTTGAAAAAGATATCAAAGGTAGAGGCTGTATGCGGTAATATGGACGGCCATAACGTTAAATCTGAATTGGAGTATAAAAAAATTCTTAACATACAGGAAAAAAAGATATGCGTAATGCATGGGTACGGCTATCCAGACAAGCTAGTTGATATTTTAAAAAATGAGTTTTTTTCAGAAAAACCAGATATAATAATATTCGGGCATTCTCATATGCCGAAAAATGAATATATAAACGGCATACTTTTCTTTAATCCGGGAAGCGTAACTGACACTGTATTTGCGCCATACCGTTCTTATGGTATTATAGAGATTGATAAAGGAGAAATAAAAGCTGAAATACACAAGTTATGAATAGATTATGGGCGCCATGGCGCAATAAATTTGTTACCATCAGAAAAATAAAAGGCTGCATATTTTGCATCAAAGGCAAGAAAGATAAATACAGCTTTATTATTAAGAAATGCGCGCATTCATTTGCCATGCTGAACATATACCCGTATAATAACGGCCACATCATGGTGTCGCCTTTCAGGCATGTAAAGGATTTAAAAGGGTTGAATGATGCAGAACTTCTGGATATAATAAAGCTTACAAGAGATATGCAGGCTTTGCTTGAAAAAAAACTGAGACCGCACGGCTTTAATATAGGAATCAATACAGGCAAAGTAGCGGGAGCTGGCTATAAAGACCATCTGCATATACACGTAGTTCCCAGGTGGAAAGGCGACTCTAATTTTATGCCTGTTATTGCGGATACAAAGGTAATACCGCAGTCGCTAGAAGAGTTATATAAACGTCTTTCAGAAGAAAGATAATTATGCTCACACGTAAAGATATAGAAAACAGAGAATCGGATTTACTGGCTCCTTATGCAATGCATGGTAAGGATACAAAAGGCAGGAAATATTTGGAAACAGAGCCTAAGTACAGATCTGTGTATCAAAGAGACAGGGATAGAATCATACATAGCACTGCTTTTAGAAAATTAGAATATAAAACCCAAGTCTTCGTAAATCACGAAGGTGATTATTATAGGACAAGGCTTACCCATACAATGGAAGTAAGCCAGATTGCCAGGTCTATTGCAAGGGTAATGTCTTTAAACGAAGACCTAGTAGAGGCAATAGCGCTTTCTCATGATATAGGGCATCCTCCTTTTGGCCACGCAGGAGAAGAAAGCCTGAGGATGCTAATGAAAGATAATGGCGGGTTTGACCACAATCTCCAGGGACTGAGAGTTGTGGAAGAATTAGAGCAGAGATATCCTGATTTTCCAGGATTAAACCTTACATGGGAGGTCAGGGAAGGTATTAATAAACACATTACCATGTTTGACATGGCAAAACAGTTGAAAGAATTTGAACCGGGCTCTTCGCCAACAATGGAAACTCAAGTTGTGGATGTGGCAGACGAAATTGCTTATGATAACCATGATATAGATGACGGGTTGACCTCAGGCCTTATAGAAGAAAAAGGCCTTCTTGAGCTAAAACTCTGGAAGGACGCTGCAAGATTTGTTAAAAAAGGAAGGAAAGTTTTGCCTGATAAAATAAGAAAACACCAGATTGTACGGAGACTGATAGACATCCAAATAGAAGATCTTCTGCATGCATCTGAAAAAAATATCAAGTTCAATAATATAAAAAATATAGCTGATGTTAGATCGCACAAGAAAAGACTTGTTACATTTTCTGATAGCATGCAGAAAAAAAGAAAAGAACTGAGAGCGTTTTTAATGGACAATCTGTATAAAAATTTCAGGGTTATTCGCATGTCAGACAAGGCAAGGAGATTTATCATAGATTTATTCAAAGTATATCTTGAAAAGCCAGAACAGCTTCCGCCGTCTGATCATAAAAAAATAAATAAAGGAAATATTCACAGGGTTATCTGTGATTATATAGCTGGGATGACGGACAGGTACGCTCTTGACGAATACAAAAAATTATTCGACCCATATGAACGAGTCTGAAAAAAGAGAAAAGCAGGAGTTCTTAATAAAATTTTCAAAAAGCAGCTCAGTTTCTGCTTTTAGAAAAATCTGCTCTAAAATCCTTAGAAAAAGCCGCTGCGCATTTCTTGACGCAGAATATAAGCCCGTTAAATGTGGCGGCGAATGCGATCATCTTAAGCTGGGGAAATACCTGGCCAAGCTGAAATCCAACCCTTTGAGAGAATACATGCTATTTAAGTGCAACTGCAATAAAATCTGCCTTTCTTTTCCAATAATACAGGGTTCAAGCGTGTACGGCCACGTGTTATTTATACATTTAAACAAAGAGCCCAGAAAAACAGTTATGGATTCTGTAAGGATATGCATGGATCTGGTTTTGAAGGAATTTCAAAAAGAAAGAGAACTTAATAAGTTATATGAAACAATCAGGCCCAGGGCAATAGCGCTCTCTACAATACACACTATTCACAGGCTCTTGAGTTCAACCCTTAATATGGACGAGCTTATAGAGCGTATTGCAAGGTTGACTCTCCAGGTCATGAGGTCAAGGTATTGCTCTATAATGCTCCTGGATGAATCAAAAAAATATCTTATTCCTAAAGCCGTAATTAATTTGGATGAAGAAATACCAAAAACAAGCCCACAATATAAAAAAATAAGGCTTGGCGTTAAACTGGAAGGGAGAGTCGCTAAAACAGGAAAGGCTGTGCTTTCCAGAAATTCAGTTTGCGTGCCTCTTGTAGAAGAGGATATAATCGGCGTCATAAGCGCGCGGGACAAAACAAACGACGCGCCTTTTGATAAATTTGAACTTGAGATACTTATCACGCTTGCAGAACAGGCTGTTATCGCTGTAAAGAATGCGCAGATGTATGAAGAACAGGAGAAGAGGGCTTACGGAAGCATAAAAACCCTGGCAGCGCTTCTTGACTCAAAATCCCCTAATACATTTACCCATTCCGACCAGTTTGTAAAAATGGTCCTTGCGATAGCGGAAGAGATGAAATTGCCCAGAGAAGATATAGCGAACCTGCACTATTCAGCCTTATTGCCGGATACCGGTAAATTTAGCATACCTGACGAGATATTAAAAAAACCAGGCAGTCTTTCCAGCACAGAATATGATATTATAAAAAAGCAGCATTTAGAGAGCCTTAAAATAATAGAGCATCTGGAATTTTTAAAACCCGCTATTCCTATAATAAGGCATCATCACGAAAGATATGACGGCGCAGGTTATCCTGACGGTCTAAAGGGCAGAGCTATTCCTGTTGGCGCCAGGGTAATGGCTGTGGCAAACGCCTTTGAGGCAATGGTTTCCGCCAGGCCATATAAAGGCAAAAAAATAAGCATATCTCAGGCAATAAAAGAAATAGAGAAAAATAAAGGCACCCAGTTTGACCCTGAAGCAGTTGATGCTTTTATAGAGACTACTAAAAAACCTGAATTTAAGAATATGCTGGGGGCTTCTGCGTGAAAACTGTAAAAAATTTATTTAAAAATGAGGCTGTCAGGAAAATATTACTTTTCTTTAATGAAAATCCGAATTGCATTGATACTGCCAAAGGTATATCATTGTGGATAAGCTGGGATATTAATATTATACAAAAGGCGTTGAACCAGCTGGTAGAGGATGGTATAATCACAAGTCATCAGACTGCATCTACTACTGCCTATGCATATACTAACAATAAAGAGATTGTAAAAAAGATAGAAAAACATGTGAAGTCTATGTTATAATAATTAGTTTAAGGAAAATGTATAGTCACCTTTGAATTTTGCCTCGGCGTTTCACAAAGCGAAGCACGGAGGCAAAATTAGCTAAGGAATAGGTGCAAAGGTAGTTATGAAATCACAGGAAAAAGCTCAGTCTGACCTTTTTGAAGAAGCTCAGACTGTAGATAAAAAAATAAAAAGAAAAACCAGGTTTTTTCTTCCGGATGCAAAAAACAGCTTTACTGTTTCCTATGAAACAATGATCTTTTTTATGATAGGGTTTGTAATGGTGTGCATAATAGTTTTTTCTCTGGGGGTTGAAAAGGGCAGATACGACGAAAAGAAAACTCGGGTAATGATTCCACAGCAAGTAACGCGCGATATCCAGCCTCAGCCTAAAGCAGAACTAAAAAAAGGAGCGTCAAATGTCGCTACATCCAAGCCTAAAAACATCAAAAGCAGGTAAAAAGCACAGGACTGTTTTAAAGAGATATGAGAGATTGACTGCCTTGAAAGAAAAAGGCCTCTTAAAAGATGACGATTCTGTTTTTGGTATGCCGAAGCTAAAGATAATAAAGATCAAGGTCAAGAAGGATAAGGCTGAGGAGAAACCAAAAGATGGAGAAGTAGCTGCAACTGCAGTTCCAGCTTCTACAACTCCAACAGCAGCAAAGGCTGCGCCTAAGGCGGGTAAAGATGAAAAAAAGAAGCAATAAGAGGGGTTTTATAAAATATCTTAATAGTTTAATTATTATTTTTTCATTGCTTACATTAACAGCCTATGCGCAAGAAGAGGCCAAAGAAAAGTTTCCCAAAGTGGGCTATGTAAAAAATGACGGCGCAGCAGTAAAGGCAGGAGATAATGAAAATTTCGAAAGCCTCTGCGTCTTGTCGAAATCCGAATCTGTGAAGATTATAGACAGGCGTTATAGCTGGTTTAAGATTTTATTGCCCAGAAAAGCAGTTTTGTATGTTAACAAGGACTATATTAACCTGACTTCTGACGAAAAAGGTATAGGCATAATAAATGCCTCCAATGTAAACTTGAGGGCAGGCGCAGGCACAAGATATTCTATAATCGGCCAGATATCTAAGCCTGAAAAGGTTTCAATATTATCAGAAGATATGGGATGGTATAAAATAGAGCCGCCTTATGGAGCGGCAGGCTGGATACGCTCCAATCAAATAGACATAGCAGAAGAAAACGAGATAAAGAATTCTGAGCGAAAAGAAGCAGTAAAGGAAGTAAAAGAGGAAAAGGTTAAGGCTTCCGCTGTAAGGCTTAATGCAAATTATCCTGCGCCTAAAGTTAAAGGCAATTTGGCTACTCATTAATGAATCTATTATTAAATCTTTCGATATTTTTCTTCGCAGTCATTATACATGAATACGCTCATGGATGGGTTGCGTGGAAATTAGGAGACTCTACTGCAAGATTTATGGGAAGACTTACGCTTAATCCTCTTGCGCATATTGATCCCATAGGCACCATATTCTTGCCGCTCATTCTTCTCATAACGCATTCTCCTGTACTTTTTGGATGGGCAAAGCCTGTTCCTGTGGATTTCTTTAATTTAAAAAATCCAAAACAAGGTATGATATGGGTAGGCCTTGCAGGCCCTGTGGCAAATATACTCTTCGCGATAGCGCTGTCTTTATTATTAAAAATTCCTTTATTGCTAGCTAGTTACCTCGCTGTATCTGTAGTAACAACCGCTATTATGGCAAACCTGGTCCTGGCTGTATTTAACCTGCTTCCTATTCCGCCGCTGGACGGGTCAAGAGTTATGATGGGTCTGTTGCCTTATAATTTAAGCGTTGAATATGCTAAGATTGAGCCATACGGCTTTATAATAATATTCGCATTGCTCTGGATGAACGCTATAAATACTATAATTTGGCCTGTGGTTATTTCTCTGGCAAGGCTACTTGGTGTAAATTTCGGGATGTGATATGAAAAAGATTAGAGTAAATCTTGGGAAAAATAGTTACGATATATTAATTTGTTATAATGAGCTCAATAAACTAGGGCCATGTCTAAAGCGTTTGAACATAGGCAGGGATGCTATAATAGTCACAAACGCAGGTCTAAAAAAACTTTTTGGAAATAAAATCAAAAAACTCCTCGTTGCCAGCGGTTTCGATGTAAAGTTTGAAATAGTCCCTGACAGAGAAAAGGCAAAATCAGAAAAAGAATGCCTGAAGCTTTTGAATAGCATCTCTAAATTTGACACTCTGCGCAGGGCGTTTATAATAGCGCTAGGAGGAGGGGTAGTAGGAGACTTGGCAGGGTTTACAGCGAGCATATATAAAAGAGGCATCCCCTATATACAGGTTCCCACGACGCTTCTTAGCCAGGTGGATTCAGCAATAGGAGGGAAGACAGCTATAGACCTGAGCGCAGGAAAAAACCTAGTAGGGGCATTTTATCAGCCAAAACTTGTTTTTACAGACACCTCGTTCCTAAAAAGCCTGCCTGAAAAAGAGCTTATATCAGGCCTTGCGGAAACCATTAAATACGGAATAATAAAATCGCCGGATCTTTTCAGCTTTATAGAAAAAAATTATACAAAAATTTTAAGATATGATAAAGAATGCCTGCAGCGTGTTGTGCATAGATGCAGCCTTATAAAAGCCGGGATTGTTGAAAAAGATGAAATGGATAATAAAAATGTTCGCGTGGTTCTGAATCTTGGACATACCGTAGGCCATGCCATAGAGGCTGCAACTAATTATCGCAAATCTTATAACCATGGCCAGGCAGTAGCGCTAGGCATATTATCCAGTATTTATATAGCCAGAAAAATGGGCTTATTGACAGAATCCAGCAGCCACAGGATAAAAAATGTAATTAAAAATACAGGATTGCCTGTTAAGCTTAAAAACGTAAACCTGAAAGATATTTTATCAGCCATGGGCCATGATAAAAAATTTATTCATGGTAAAAACCGTTTTGTTTTGCCTGTCAGGATAGGAAAGGTTGTAGTAAAAGAAAATATCCCAGAAGCATTAATAAAGGAATCGCTTCTCCAGTTATGCATTTTCTAAAAAAAGATAGAGACAGGCTTAAAAAGCTTAAAATTTTTGAAAAATCAATAGGGTATGGTTTCAGGAACAAATTCTTATTAAATCAGGCGCTTACGCATAAATCCTACGCAAATGAAAAAAATATGGAGCGTTCCAGCGATAATGAAAGGCTGGAATTCCTTGGCGATTCTGTGCTGGGCGTAATTATAAGCCATACGCTTTACAATGAATACCCCGGAGAAGACGAGGGTATTCTCACGCGCTATAAATCGCAGTTAGTGAGCGGAGAAACGCTCGCCAGGATAGCAAAGGAAATGGGGATGGGCGAATACGTCCTGCTTGGCAAAGGAGAAGAGGCATCCGGCGGCAGGAAACATATATCTAATCTTATGTGCGCCCTGGAAGCTATTATAGGCGCCATATTTTTAGACGGAGGATTAAAGGCTTCGCATGGTTTTATAACCAGGGTATTCAGGTCTGAGATACAGCTTGTAAAAGAAGGAAAAGGCGCAAAGGATTACAAATCAATATTTCAGCAGATCGTGCTCAGAAAATTTAAAGCTACCCCTTCCTATAAAATACTTTCAGAAATAGGCCCTGACCATAAAAAGCATTTCATCGTAGAAGCAGTAGTTTTAGGTAAAAGATACGGAATAGGGTCTGGCCTAAACAAAAAAAGCGCAGAACAATTATCTGCCAAAGAAGCGCTTTCCGCTCTAGAAAATGTATAGCCGCCGCTGAATTTTGCAGTCTCGATTTACTTCATCGAGACTGCAAAATTGGTTAAGGAATTCATAATTTATTATTTTAGGCTTAAGACTATTTCACTCCCGTCATTCTTTTCAATCTTTACAAGATCTTTAGTTATGCTCGTAATCTCTCCGCCAAGAAGCTTGTCGCCTTCTTTCACGATCCTGTTATTAACAATGGCCCATTTGCCTTCATCTCCATAAACAATGCCGTTTAGTTTCGCGGCATCCTGCGATTTCATAACTCTCGCTTGGGTTTTCTGTTCTATATTATTGAGAGCTGACTGAATTACAGATGTAGGCGCGGATTTAAAACCCGCCTCTACAAAAGCTTCAGATCTAGTCATGTTCTTATACAAAATCAACGATCCGAAAAGAGACACTATAATAACAAGGGACGCGGTTATTATAGTGATCCATTTTTTATCGGAAGATGGCAGAGGACATACATGCCTGTCCTCTGCATTGGATTCAAATTCTTTGCCCGCCTTTTTTAAAGCGTCATTGACAATGCTCATCAAATACCCCCTCGATTTCCTTAACGCATTTTTTAACCATAGTAGAATCTATTGTTTTTTTATCGGCAGTATAGCCTGTCAGAAGCGATTTATCGCACACTATATTTATTAATCTAGGTATCCCGCCTGAAAATTTGAATATCTCTTCAAGCGCATCCTTGTGAAAAATATCGCTGTTGTTACATCCTGCCACATTAAGCCTATGTGATATATAGCCATCTGCCTCACGCCTGGATAGAGGGGCTATGTGGTATCTTATGGCTATTCTCTGGCGCAATTGTTTTAATTCCCTGGAAGCAAGTTTTTCCCTTAATTCAGGCTGGCCCACTAAAATAATCTGCAGCAGTTTTTCTTTTTCTGTCTCAAGGTTTGATAAAAGCCTTACTTGTTCCAGAAGCGATGGTTTCAAATTCTGGGCTTCGTCTATGATAAGCACCACATTGTTTCTGTGCTCTAACTGCTCCAGCAAAAACTTATTCAACTCGTTTAACATTGTAATCTTATTTTTGGTTTTTACCTGTATGCCAAAATCTTCTATAATGGCCTGCAAAAGCTGAATTTCTGAAAGGTTTCCATTCAGAATAAAAGCTGTTTTTGTATGCTGGTCCAGCTGATTCAGAAGAGCTTTACAGACAGTTGTTTTTCCAGCGCCTATCTCACCTGTAATCTCCAGGAAACCCATGCGCTCCTGAATCCCATATTGCATGTGACTGATAGCTTCTCTGTGTTTTTTGCTAAGATAGAGGAAATTCGGATCAGCTGTTACGTTGAAAGGTTTTTCTTTGAGGTTGTAAAAGGCTAAATACATGTTACTATGAATTATAGCACTATTAATACTTTAATAAAAGAAATTTTTTTAGTAATATTTTTCTTGAATTATAACGATTTTAGTTTTATAATTTATTTAGCATTAATAAGAAGAATGTTCCTCGTGACAGCATGGTAAAATGCTGGTCACTCGGGATCAAATTTTGTTTTACAAAATTTGGGAGGGAATCTGTATGTGGAGCGGAATAAATAGAAGGAAGTTTCCTAGGGCCAATTATCCATGCGTACTGTCAGTAAAAAGAAAAGATCAGCAGGATACATTATCAACTCAGACTGAGAATCTAGGATTGGGAGGCATATGCGTAATCTTGCCCAGAGATCTGGGTATATTTGCTCCTGTAGAGATACGCCTGGATTTACTTGATGGCCAGACTGTTATAGAATGCGATGGAACAGTGGCATGGGTGATAGTCAGTAAAGAGGACAAGAAGTCCGAATCTTTTGATACGGGCCTGGAGTTTACAAATTTGAAAAGAAAAGACGCTATAAGAATAAATTCTATAGTTGAAAAGGTGGTGGATACGCAATAACTGTTTGACAAATAAAGAGTTACGTGATAGACTTGGAGTATGGAAGAAGAAAAGAGGGTTGCTTCAAGAATAGTATTTAATTCATCTGTCCGTTATCATCAGAAAGGCGCTCAAATATACAGCAATACTGTGGGCAAAGATATAAGCAATAGCGGCATAGGCTTTATTTCTAACGAATTTATACCAAGGCGCTCCAAACTCGTATTTGAAATACACCCTCCATGGCAGCCAGAGCCAATTCAAACATTAGCAGAAGTTGCCTGGATATCAAATCAGCCGCATTCTGAAAGGTTTAACGTAGGCGCGAAGTTTCTAGACCCTCTAATGGCATAGTAATTCTCCCCCTAACTTGACAAAATCAATATCGCAATGTATACTTTTTATCACTTATGGCTGAAAATAAAAACAAACAGAGTATGAGTAAAGTATTTGCCTTATTAAAAATACTGGATAAAGATAAAAGATATGATCCGGAAGCGTATTCTTTTATCATGGCAAGCCTGGACTATACCATGAGAAAGCTCAAGAGAAAAGGACATGTGAGCGGCGAGGAGCTTTCTATAGGAGTAAAGGACTATTGTTTAGAGCAATTCGGGCCAATGGCAAGGGTTGTGCTTGAAAAATGGGGCATTAAATCAACTAATGACTTTGGCGAGATAGTGTTTAATCTTATAAATTCCGGATTGTTAGGCAAAACAGACGAAGACCGCAAGGAAGATTTCCACAATAGGTACGACTTCAAAGAGGCCTTTGACAAAGGCTGCAAATACTCCCTTCATTAATTTCTAATAGTCATCAAATGTAATATTTTTCTTGTATTTTGTATTTTTCTGTACTAAAATACAATTGTAATGATGAAAAATATTTTGGTTTTATATTTTTTCTGCGCTTTTCTTTCCGGGATCGCTCTCTGCCAGGAAGACATAGAGATTGATTCGCAGGTTATCAGCATAAATTCTGACAAGGAGTATATAATAATCAAGGCGGGAGAGAATGAAGGCATTGAAATAGGCGACGGGCTTATTATCCACAGAGATGCTGAAAAATTAGCAGAGGCCCAAGTAGTGGAAGTCAGGGCTAATGTCGCTGCTGCAGAAATATTAAATATTGAAAAGGAAATTAAAGAAGGCGACAGTATTTTGATTGTTAAAAAAGCAAAAAAATATCCTATAAAAAAAGAAAAATCTGCTTACCGGGAACTCAAAAAATCCAAATGGACAACTCTTTTGGGATCCGGCGCTGCGGTTAAATCAGCAGTGCCGGTGAAAAACGTAACTTCAAGTTCAATGACTGGGAGTGAGTTTTCAAGCGAAGCCTTGAATCCGGAAAAAATTCAAGTTACGCAGGGAAGCAGCGTTGTAAGAGCTGATATAGATGCAGGCGTTGACACTGTATTTTCATATTCTCTGATGGTTTTAAGGGAAAATGGCTATTCTGTTATCTTTTCAAGCAGGACTACAGGCGCTATTTTAGCTACGATGCCGATAAGACTTGATCTCATAAAAGAACTATGGGCAGACGCTACAGCTTCTATTGAACATAAACTGGTTGTGTCTCTCGAAATGAAAAATAGCGGCGGAGCCGCTGAATTAAATATAGCTTCATTCAAAGAGCATACCCAAAAAGGAAAGCAGATAAAATTCCCTGTAACGAGGGAGTCTGCTTATTATAACCTTTTAGTGGAACTTGCTTCAAAAATAAAAGAGCGCGCCGAGCATTGAGCGCTAATGTTATAGCGAGAAGTCCTGAGCCTGTCGAAGGACGCTGGGCGTTGAAACACAAAAGATTAAACCGATCTTTATTAATAATATACGATTTGCTTTATGCCAAATTCGGCTCAAGGCATTGGTGGCCAGGCGATACAAAAATTGAAATAATAATAGGTGCCATCCTTACGCAAAACACCGCCTGGGTTAATGTAGAAAGGGCCATCAATAACCTTAAAAGAGAAAAGGCGTTGAGCGTAAGCAGGCTTTCCGATATCCTTGAGAAAAAACTGGCAAAGCTCATAAGGCCTTCCGGGTATTATAATGTAAAGGCGAACCGCATAAAGAATTTTTTGAAATTCCTGAATACCTGTTATAATGGCTCTATTAACAGAATGTTCAAAACCGATCTTTATAAATTAAGAGAAGAGCTGCTGGCGCTTAATGGCATAGGCCAGGAAACAGCGGACAGCATTCTTTTATATGCCGGCAATAAACCTATTTTTGTAATAGACGCATATACAAAAAGGGTGTTCTCAAGGCATGGTTTTATAAGCCAGGATGCGGAATACAAGGAAATACAGTCTTTATTCATGAATAATATTCCAGAAAATACTGGATTATTCAATGAGTTTCATGCGTTAATAGTGGAGTTGGGAAAATCTATATGTAAATCTAAAAAACCATTGTGCAGCATGTGCCCAATACGAAGTATACGGAGGAAACAAAATGCCAGAAGAAGCAAAAAAACAGGATGAAGTAAAGAAAGCGCCGGAAGCAGCAGAAAAACCTACAAATTGCATGAAATGCAATAAAAGGCTAAAAAGAAAGTCATGGTATTATAAGAACAATGGCTACTATTGTTCTAAGGGTTGCTGGCAGCAGGCTGTTAAAGCTATAGCCGCAAAGAAAGAGAAAAAAGCATAGTTTATGATTGAGCGCCGTAAAAATATAAGGGCAAAAAAGAATATACCTCTTAAGCTTGCAGATACCGCTTTTGATATTATAACAGAAACAGTTGATATAAGCTCATCGGGCGTTTACTGCAGAGTAACCAGGAACCTAGTGCCTATGTCAAAGATAGAGGTTGTGCTTCTGATCCCAGGAAAGGACGCTAGTAGCCCTACGAGAAAAATAAGATGTAAAGGCGTAGTTGTCAGGACAGAACCAGCTATAATAAAATATGCTGACAAGGCACACTACAATATAGCTATATTCTTTACAGATATTTCTAAAAAAGACCAAAAAATAGCGGAGGATTACGTGGCTTCAGGCAACTTGGATCCTGCGGAGATACAGATAAGCCAATGACATATTAGGTATAAATGGACAAGGCCAGAAAGCCAAAAGCGGTAAAACTTATTATAGGAATGCTAGCCAAAAGCCAAAAACTCTTCGATATAGCCGAAGAGTTTTTTATTAAAGAGTTCGGCCCTATAGATTATAAAAGCCTTGTAATTTCTTTTGGCTACACGGATTACTATAAAAAAGAGATGGGTAGTCCGTTAAAAAGAAAGTTCATCTCCTTTAAAAAAACTATCTCTCCTGAAAAGATCGCAAAGATAAAACTCCTTACTAACTCCATAGAAGAAAAACTCAGCGCAGATAAAAAAAGACGAATAAATATTGACCCTGGCTACATATCTGACTCAAAACTTATTCTAGCCACTACAAAAGATTACTTTCACAGGATATATTTACATCATGGGATATTTGCAGAAGTCACGCTCAGATGGAGAAAATCCAGCTTCGAGCCGTTTGAATGGACATACCCTGATTATAGAAGCAAAAAATATATAGATATATTAAACCATATAAGAAACCTTTATATGCAAGTAGGGAACGATTTGAAACCGTTCCCTACCCATTAAATTTCATGCAAGATAAAGCAAAACAATATTCCACAATAAAACACAGGATTGCGCTAATAAATATATTTCTAACGCCAATACTGCTATGGATATTCTTAATTGCAGGCATACCTACTTATTTTAAAAGCATATCGCAGCTAACCCCTCATAATGATTATGTTAATTTGATTATATTCTGTATTCTTGCTGGAGCGTTTTATTATGTCATAAATCTGCCTTTGGAGTTTTACTCCGGATACGTATTGGAGCATAAATTTTCTCTTTCTAACCAGACATTAAAAGATTGGGTTTTTAGGGAAGGCAAGAAAAATATTATTGCTTTTATAATAAGCGGGCCTCTTGTTATGGCGCTGTATACATTTTTAAAACTATATCCTCTAAGCTGGTGGCTATGGACAGCTCTTTTATGGTTTTCTATTTCTATAATACTGGCAAAATTCGCGCCAGTCATAATAGTGCCTATTTTTTATAAATATTCTCCCATAAAAGATGCAACATTAGAGAGCAAGCTGAGCAAGCTTGTTTCAAGGGTTGGATTTAAGGCTAGCGGCGTATATGAACTGGACATAAGCAGGGATACAAAAAAGGCTAATGCAGCATTGCTCGGCCTTGGCAGGCAGAAAAGGATAGTGCTCTGCGATACGCTTATTTCAAATTTTAGCCACGATGAAATAGAGTCGGTTATGGCTCATGAGCTTGGGCATCACAAGCTGAGCCACATGTGGAAACTTATAATATCAGGAGGTGTTTTTACATTTATAATATTCTTTTTTGCAAATAATCTATTTCTAAAATTGCATAATTTTTTTGGATACAACATGCTTTATGATTACGAATCGCTTGTATTGATATATTTTATTGTAGTTCTGTTTAACATAGCATTGATTCCAGCGGCCAATGCCTTTTCAAGACGCCTGGAAAAAGATGCGGATGAGTTTTCACTGAAAACCACAGGTAATGTCAGCGCATTTATATCTACAATGAAAAAACTTAGCGAACAGAACCTGGCAGATACATATCCCGGCAGATTTTATGAAATAATGCTTTACGACCATCCGCCAATAGCGAGGAGGATAGCCTTTGCAGAATCATTCAAACAAAGCGCCTAAGATAACCCCAAGCAAGGTATATATTAAAAGGCTTCAAGACTGGTCTTTAGACCAGAAAATAAGCGAAGCTGTTTTATCTGCATGGCAATATTTAAAGCCAATAGTTGATTTTAAAGATAAAAATAGTTTTACTGCGATAAAGTTAACATTTGGGGAAGAAGGCGCCTCTGGATATATAAAACCCGCATGGTTAACAGATATTTTAAACTCTTTGAGAGAGACTACAGAAAACCTTTTTATAGCAGAGACAAATACGCTTTACAGAGAGAAAAGGTCTAATGCAATCGGGCATCTTCATGTAGCTAACAGCCATGGATACAGCTTTGACAAAGTTGGTATACCTATAATAATAGCTGACGGTTTGCGTGGACGAGACTGCCAGAACATACCAATACGCGGAGACCACTTTGAGAGCGTTAAGATAGCCAGAGGTATATGCGAAAGCGATAATGTGATTTGCGTATCGCATGTAACAGGCCATATGCAATCAGGTTTTGCGGGGTCTCTTAAAAACCTTGGCATAGACTGCGCTTCCCGTCAGGGTAAGCTCTTGCAGCACTCAGGCACTCTTCCAGAGATAACTATTGAAAAATGCATTGGCTGCAGCGCATGCATGAGCATATGCCCTGCAAACGCAATAGGCATAAAGAAAAAAAAGGCCATACTTGTAAAGGAAAGATGTGTTGGCTGCGGGGAATGCACTGTGGCATGCAGAGCAGGAGCCATTGATATAAAATATGACGAAAATGTTGTAAAATTTCAGGAAAAAATGGTAGAATATGCTCTAGGCGTAAAAAAGGCCCTAAACTCCAGAATTGTGTATTTAAATTTTTTGGAACATATGACAAAAAACTGCGATTGCATGTCGAAAGACGAAACGCCTATTGCGCCTGACATAGGAATATTATGCGGCGCAGATCCTGTCGCAGTAGATAAAGCCTCAATGGATCTTGTAGGCATAGATAAATTTAAAGAAATATTTCCTGAGATAGATCCGCTTGCGCAGATAAGACACGCTGAAAAGATAAAATTAGGCGTCAGCCAATACGAACTCATGGAGATTTAGAATGTACCTAGCGTATACAATTATCCTGCTCACATTAATTTTAATACTGGCTATTACTTTAAGAGAAGAGATCAGGATAAGAAAAGGCATACCACAGGGTATTGTAAACAGGTATTGGGTGCTGAGAGAAAAGAGAAGATTTGTAAGGTTTCAGGAAAACCTGAAAATAAGATATAACCGCATTGGTTCTGAGTTAAGCACAGACAATACCAAGATGCGGAACATATCCAAAACAGGCCTGTGTATTTCTACTTATGAAAAACTCAAAGAAAAAGACAGCCTGAAGATAGAGATAGAAGTTCCTGGTTTTTCAAAGTCTGTGAAATTGATAGGTTCTGTTATGTGGGTAAAAGAACTGCGGTCTACTGATGACCACGGAAGGAGGCTATTCTATACAGGTATTAGGCTTGGAAAGATCGACCCGGAAGCAGAAGCTATGTTAATAACGCATTTAAATACCCTGAAAAGGTATTAAGAGAATCCAATGATAACTATAGAAGAATTTAAAAAACTTAATATAAGGATTGCCAGAATAAAAGAAGTGATTGATCATCCTGGCGCAGACAGGCTGTATATTGTGCGCGTGGTAATCGGGGAAGAAGAGAGAGAGGTTGTTGCTGGAATAAAAAAGGGCTATAACAAAGAAGAACTTTTAGGTAAGCTAGTGGCTGTTGTTGAAAACCTCGAACCTGCTGTAATAAGAGGGGTGGAGAGCAGGGGTATGATCCTTGCGGCTCAGGACGGAGAAACTCTGGCTGTTCTTTCGCCTGACAGGCCTGTTGCCCCAGGCTCTCTTGTAAAATAAGTGAGGACAATGATTATAGGCCTTACAGGCGCTAATGCCTCTGGAAAAGGCGAGGCAGCCAGCTATTTAAAATCAAAGGGCTTTGAATATTATTCGCTTTCTGATATATTAAGGGAGGAGGCCAAAGCCAGGCGAATAGAACTGTCCCGCGAGAATCTCATAAGATTAGGTAATGAGGTAAGGGGAAAAAATGGGCCTTCAGTCCTGGCAGATTTGGTTACAAAAAAGATTAAGAATCAAAACAACTATGTAATTGATTCTATTAGAAATCCTTTTGAAATAAAAGCTCTTAGAAAATTAAATGATTTTACCCTGCTAGGCATAGACGCCACTGTGGAAATGAGATTCAAAAGAGCTGTAGCGAGAAACAGACCAGGGGATCCAGAAACATTAGAGGAATTTGTAGAAAAAGAAAAAAAAGAAAATATAGCCAGCTCTACAAACCAACAGCTGGAAAATTGCCTTAAGATGGCAGATATGATAATCATAAATGACTCTACGATAGAGGATTTTCACAGAAAAATAGATGAAAAAATCGCAGAAATCCAAAAGGCCTGAATGGGATGAGTATTTTTTAAAAATGTCATACCTCGTAGCTGAGCGCTCTACGTGCCTCAGGCACCATGTAGGCGCAGTTATTGTAAGGAATAAAAGGATACTCACTACTGGTTACAACGGGGCAGCAAGAGGCGTAAAAGACTGCCTGGAATTAGGCTGCCTGAGAAATGAATTAGGCATTCCTTCAGGCGAGAGACATGAGATATGCAGGGCAATACACGCGGAACAGAATGCGATAATACAGGGGGGCTTGCACGGAATAAATATCGCTGATAGCATAATCTACTGCACTCATTCGCCATGCATCCTTTGCGCAAAGATGATAGTGAATGCGCAGATAAAAAAGTTCGTCACCTGCGGCCAATACGCAGATAAAAGTTTTGAGGCATTATTTGAAGAGGCAGGCGTGGAATATAAAAAGATAGGCGTTCCAGCTCTCAGTATAACAAGGCTGGATTAAGAGGTCTTATGCGAGAAAAAAGAAGATTTATAAGGTTCGCTATTGCTTTAAAGGTCGCTTATATTGTTCAAAGAGATCCGAAAACAGAAAAGCTCGGCACTACTAAAGATGTCAGCGCTCAGGGTATGCAGTTATTAACCAGCGATAAACTGGAGCTAGGGGACAAGATTGATCTTAAGATATTCGTGCCAGAGGCATTAAACCCAGCCCACATGAAAGGCATCGTGTTATGGTCAAGAGAGCTAGACTCCCCAAAAAGCCATTCTTACAACGCTGGCATTGATTTCGGAAAAATAGAAGAAGACAACAAAAATACTTTTTTAAAATTCCTATGCGACCTTATGTACTCAAAAATAGGGGATAAAAAAGAGGAATAAAAGTCATGAGAATTTTTATAGTATTATTAATAGCAGGTTCTCTTTTGATGTCAGGCTGCGCCACAACGTATAATCCTGCAACTGAAAAAAAAGAGCTTGTACTTATCACAACGCCTATGGAAGTAGCGCTTGGCCAGAATACAGCACTGCGGGTAGCCAAGCAGTACGCTTTTATAAAAGACCCAAAGCAGGTTAATAGGGTTACAGAGATAGGGGATAAGCTGGCAAAGGTATCGGACAGGACTGATCTTAAGTATCATTTTAGCGTGGTGGAGGACAAGGAAATAAATGCGTTTACAATGCCTGGCGGATATATTTATATCAACTCAGGCCTTATTGACATCACAACCGACGATGAACTTGTCTGCGTGATAGGCCATGAAATAGGCCATGTTGCCGCAAAGCACATTGCCAAGAAACTCCAGACCCAGTTAGGCTACGAAATCCTGATGAACATAGCCCTCCAGAATACAAGCGTCAGGCAGATGCAGCAGGCCATTGGCGTTACCTTTAATCTTGTAGAGCTTGGATATTCAAGAGAGGATGAGCTTCTGTCGGATAGGCTGGGAGCAAAATACGCGTATAAAGCAGGCTATGACCCTAACGCAATGATCACATTTTTAAAAAAATTAAAAGAAAAAAATAAAGATGAAATGGGCCCTGTTTTTCTTCGCAGCCACCCATACACATCGCAAAGAATTCAGATGTTGGAAAAAGAAATCCCTGCTATAATATCCAAAGTAGACGCTAAAGTCAACCAGAATGCTTCTGGTTCAAGCGCCAATATTAATACGTTATCTCCTGTAAAATATGAAACCTCAAAACTGCCAACGAGAGTCATGTGCAAGAAATGCAGGAGGATATTTTCTGGCACTGTAAACTATTGCCCATACGATGGGACGAAACTAGGTCCCTAAAAAAAGGAGGCGCGTTATATGCTTGCCGGAAGCGATAACAGGCTGTTTGAAAGAGTGAGCGGAGAACTTGCAGTAAGGTACAGCCCGCAAGGGACTGATGGTGAATTTTGCTCTACTACCAGAAACATAAGCGGCGGCGGAATAAGAATGCCGCTATTGAAAAAATTAAAACCAGGCGCAGCTTTGGACTTGGAAATATTCAAGCACAATACAGACATGGCTTTCAGATGCATAGGCAAAGTAATGTGGGTTTGGGATGCCCCTATAAATAAAAAAGATGACCATGTTTTTGAAGCAGGGGTAAAATTTTTAAATCCAGATCTTTTTCACATCGGAAGGCTGATAGACTCTTTAGGAAAAAGCAGCCTATTAGTGTAGCGATATGAAACTATTTAAAAAAATATTTGAATTTAAAAAAGAATTAGATTTCGTCAATGACCGCCGCAAATCCAAGAGATACGACATTATGCTGAAATTGAATTATTCCTATCCTGAAACAAGATACGCGGGGGAGAGTTTTACAAAAAATATATCCAAAAACGGCCTAAGATTTCCGGTGAATTTAAAGATTGCTAAGGGCGCGCTTATGGATATAAAAATAGAAGACCCGAATAGCGACAAATGCCTGTCATTAAAAGGCAAAGTCAGGTGGCTTGAAGAATTTTCAGGAGAAGATGATTCTGGTGCGGTTAGATACGAGACAGGTGTAAACCTTTTAAAAAAGAGACTTTTTTAAACTCTTATTATGCCACAGAAAAAACCAGGCTTATTCAAACTGCTGGAAATTATAATAATCATTCTGGTCAGCGTTCTTATAATTACGAACCTAATGTATATAAAGGATGCCTGTTCCAGCAAGCAATGCATAGTGACAAATGTATCGACCATAATACTTCTTGTATGGGCAACTGCTTTCTGGCTGGTAGTAATAAAACATTCAGATAAAAAGAAATAGTGCTATTCATAGCTTATAATATTTCCGGCCTTTGCCATTTTTTATTTCTTTCAATACCGATATTAATCCTCCTATTGTTTTACGCAATATACAAGAAACAAAATGTCCGCAGCCTTATTTCAACCCTTATCATGCTATACGTTTTAGGTTTTTTTATATACCTATTTTTTATTGCCAAATATATAAATAGGCACCATGTCTATTGATATCTTATTTCTAGGCGGCACTTCTATAGATCTTATTCAGAATAGGCAGAAGGGGAGGAGTGCGCTTGATTTCTCTGCTTCTATTGGCGGGTCTATTACTAATTCCTGTATTATTGCGGCTAAATTAAGCCTGAAAGCAGCTCTTTTAAGCAGGATTGGCAAGGGTCTATTAGGCGATTTTGTTGTTGAGTTGCTAAATGCATGTAAAATAGATACAAAAAACATTATCCGGGATTCAAATATTCGAACGCCACTTGCAATAGCTAAGATTGATAAATTTGGAGTTGCAAAATATACTTTTTACAAAAATCCTCCAGAAGATTCAGTGGTTCCATTAAAAAGCGTGCCAAAATACTTATTAAACACATGCAAAGTTTTTCATGTTGGATCAAGCTATTCATATCAAAAAGAAACTTTTGAAGAAACCATTAAGTTCATTAAATACCTTAAAAAAATAGGTATTTTTATTTCTTACGACCCAAATATAAGGCCAAATAGTATAACTGACAAAATTAGCGTAAAAAATAGGGTTTTTAGCATATTAAAATTAGCTAATTTAGCAAAATTAAGCGAAATAGATCTGGAATACCTGACAGGCCATAAAAGCCCTGAAAAAGGCCTAAACGAGCTTAAGAAATTAGCCAACTGTGAGCTTATTTTAACGCTTGGCTCAAAAGGTTCAATTTACTTAGGCCATAATGGATTATTAACGCAAATCCCGGCTTTTAAAGTCAAAATCGCTGACACAATAGGCGCAGGGGATGCTTTTACAGCAGGGCTTATTTATAAGCTAATAAAACAAGGGAAGGTCGATTTTTTTGCCAATATAAAGCCCAATATGATATTTGCTTCAGCAGTTTCAGCCATAATCTGCACCAAAAAAGGCGCAAATCATGGATTAAGAGACATAAAACAGGTTAATTCATTTCTTGCCAAACATCTTTCAGGATAAAAATCTTCCCGACCTTGTTGTTCACCGTTGACAATAAGCTAGATATATGCTATTTTAAGTTAACTTATGGCTATAAATAGAGATACTGTTAAATATACGGCTAATCTGGCAAGGATAGAATTGTCAGATAAGGAATTAGAGCATTTCACGGGGCAATTAGACAGAATTTTAGCGTATGTGGATAAGTTAAATACTTTGAATGTCGCCAATCTTGAACCAACAAGCCATGTCCTGGATATGAAAAATGTCTATAGAGATGATGTTGTCAAAAAATCATTGCCAGTCGCTGATGTTATAAAAAACGCTCCAAGTAAAGAGAATAATTTATTTAAAGTCCCAAAAATCATAGAAACATAACTATGGAACTAAATGCCCTTACAGCTCACGAACTTATTGATCTTTTATCTAAAAAAGATATCTCGCCTATAGATATATGCAATAGTATTATTAGTAAAATAGAAAAGCAAGAGAAGAGCCTTAATGCCCTGGCGCACTTTGATAAAGAAAAGGCTTTAGAGAGATGCAAAAATCTTAAAGAAAGCGTTAATAAAGGCGGGCTCTGGGGCATTCCTATTTTTATAAAAGATAATATCTCGGTTAAAGATGAACTCACCACTTGTTCCTCAAAAATTCTCAAAGGTTTCAAGCCCCCTTACAATGCCACTGTAATAGAAAAACTCATAGATATAGGCGCAGTATTAATGGGCAAAACTAATATGGATGAATTTGCGTTTGGCTCATCCACTGAGACCTCGTGTTATGGCCCAACCAGAAATCCATGGGATTTAGAAAGAATTCCAGGAGGCTCATCAGGCGGCTCTGCAGCAGCTGTTAGCGCAGACGAAGCAATATTTGCCCTTGGTTCAGATACAGGCGGTTCAATAAGGCAGCCAGCCAGCCTTTCGGGAGTAGTTGGCTTGAAGCCCACATATGGAAGAGTTTCCAGATACGGCCTTATAGCATTTGCATCTTCTCTGGATCAGATAGGACCTATTACAAAAGATGTGGAAGACGCAGCGATTTTATTAAAAGCTATATCCGGGCACGATGAAATGGATTCAACTTCTGCTGATATGCCTGTTTCAGATTATGTATCCAATGTAAAGAAGGGCATCAAAGGCTTAAAGATAGGTATTCCAAAAGAATATTTTATTGAAGGGGTAGATAAAGAAGTTAAGGATTCGATCAAACTGGCTATAGAAGAATTGGAGAAACTGGGAGCGGTTTGCGAAGATACCAGTTTGCCGCATACTGAGTATGCAGTAAGCGTGTATTATTTAGTTGCAACAGCTGAAGCCAGCTCAAATCTTGCAAGATTTGACGGAGTCCAATACGGCTTGAGAGCAGAAAATATAACATCAATAATAGATATGTATAAGAAGACGCGTAAGGAAGGATTTGGGGATGAAGCAAAACGCAGGATTATTTTAGGGACATTTGCTCTTTCGAGCGGATATTACGATGCGTATTATTCAAAGGCGTTAAAAGTCAGGACATTGATAAAAATGGATTTTGACAGCGCATTCGAGAAATTTGACGCAATAGTTACGCCGACTTCTCCCACGGCTGCGTTTAAGATAGGCGAGAAGATAAGTGATCCTCTTACAATGTATCTTTCGGATATATTTACAATTTCTGCAAATCTGGCAGGTATTCCGGGTATATCTATACCATGCGGGTTTACAAAAAATAATCTGCCCATAGGGCTTCAGATACTTGGAAAACCTTTTGACGAAGAGACAATTTTAAAGATAGCGTGGAATTACGAACAGAATACAGAGTGGCACAAAAGGAAACCAATGAATAGTCACATCATATGAATTACGAGATAGTTATAGGGTTAGAGGTCCATCTTCAGCTCAATACAAAGAGCAAGGTATTTTGCGGATGCAGCACGGATTTTGGCTCAGCGCCCAATACACAAGCCTGCCCGGTCTGCCTTGGTTTTCCAGGCAGCTTGCCTGTTTTAAATAGGCGCGCCCTAGAGCTTGGGGCAAAGGTTAGTATTGCTTTGAATTGCCAGATTGCGGAAAAGATAAGGTTTGACAGAAAAAATTATTTTTATCCGGACCTCCCAAAGGACTACCAGATTTCTCAGTTTGATCAGCCATTAGCCCAGCATGGCATCCTTAATATTATTACTGGCGAAGCAGAAAAAAATATAAGAATAAGAAGGGTGCACCTTGAAGAAGACACTGGAAAACTTTTTCACCAAAAGGATTCAAGCCTAATAGATTTTAACAGGTGCGGAATCCCGTTATTAGAAATAGTAAGTGAGCCTGATATAAATTCTCCGGAAGAGGCATATCTGTATCTTACAGCTTTGAAATCAATTTTAGAATATCTGGATGTCTCTGATTGTAATATGGAAGAAGCGAGCCTCAGGTGCGACGCAAATATATCCCTCAGAAAAAAAACCGATAAGGGGCTGGGAACAAAAACAGAGATAAAAAATATGAACTCATTTAAAGGCGTTAAAGCCGCGCTTGAATATGAAACAAAACGCCAGATGGACTTACTGAAAGACGGAAAAAGGATTATCCAGGAAACCTTGCTTTATAATACAGAAAAAGGCGTTACAGAACCCATGAGATCAAAAGAAGAAGCGCACGATTACAGGTATTTCCCAGAGCCGGACCTGGCGCCTTTTAATTTCGAAAAAAGCTTTTTAAAGGCTATTGAGAAAGATATGCCTGAACTTCCTGAGCCTAAAAAGAATAGGTTTATAAAAGACTACCAGCTTTCAGGCTATGACGCTGGAATAATTGTCTCTGACAAAAACACCGCTGATTATTTTGAAAAATGCGTAGCTTTATACAGCAATCCCAAAACAATTGCTAACTGGCTTATCGGAGACATCTCTCGATACATGAAAGATAACAATGTATCTATAAAAAATTTAAACTTGAAAGAGAGTTATCTCTCAGGTCTGCTTAGAATGATTGACAACGGTGTTATTACAGGAAAAGTTGCAAAAACGCTTTTGATAGAAATCATACAAACAGGCAAAGATCCTGAAAAACTAGTAAAGGAAAAAGGCCTTGAGCAGATTTCCGATGCCAATCTATTAGAAGCTGCTGCGAGCCAGGTTATTGCTGAAAACTCAAAATCAGCGGAAGATTTTAAAAACGGCAAAGATAATGCTATAATGTTTCTTGTAGGAAAAGTAATGCAGAAGACAAAAGGCAGGGCCAACCCCAATAAGATTAATGAGATGCTAAGGGAAAAACTGAAAGGAGTAAAATGAAGAAAAGAATTGTAATGTTGCTGATTATAGCGAGTTTTGCGATAGGCATCACAGTTCACAATATCAGCTTTGCTGAAAAAGCTGATAAAGAAGTTCAGCAAAAACAAAAAGCAGATGATCTTTATAAAGAGCTGGAACTCTTCTCAGACGCTGTAAGTATAATCCGGGCAGATTACGTTGAAGAGAAAAAATCAAAGGAACTTATATATGGCGCGCTTAAAGGGATGCTGGCTTCTTTAGACCCTTACAGCCAATTCATGGACCCTGATACTTATAATGAGATGAAGGTAGAAACAGAAGGTGAATTTGGCGGCATAGGCATAGAGATCACTCTTAAAGACGATCTTCTGACAATAATATCTCCTATTGATGACACGCCTGCGTATAAAGCAGGGCTCAAGGCAGGAGATAAGATTGTAAAAATAGACGGCGCTATTGTAAAAGACCTCACGCTTATAGAAGCGGTTAAAAAATTAAGAGGCAAACCAGGCACAGATGTAAATATTATAGTTCTCAGAGAAGCTGATAAAAAACTTCTGGAGTTTACAATAACAAGGGCCATAATTAAAATAGCGAGCATTAAAAAAGCAGAGATACTGGAACCTGGCATCGGCTATATCAGGCTTAGTGAATTTCAGGAAAATACGCCTAAAGACCTGTCAGAAGCGCTGAAAAAATTAGAGACAGAAAACCTAAAAGGACTTGTGCTGGACCTTAGGAATAATCCAGGCGGACTCTTAGACGTGGCAGTAGACGTAGGAGGAAAATTTATTCAAGAAGGCAAAGTAGTTGTCAGCACAAAAGGAAGGGTTGAAGCCCAGAATATAGAATTCAAATCAAGGAATAAAAATAATCGTCATCTGGATTACCCAATAGTGGTGCTTATAAACGGCGGCAGCGCATCTGCGTCTGAAATCGTAGCAGGCGCCTTGCAAGATTACAAGAGGGCAATTCTCTTGGGCACTAAGAGTTTCGGCAAAGGCTCTGTTCAGACAGTTGTGCCTATGTCAGATGGCTCTGCAGTAAGGCTCACTACAAGCAAGTATTATACGCCGAAAGGCCGCTCTATCCACGGAGAAGGCATAATGCCTGATATTCTGGTTGAATACGAAGAGCGTCCTATGAAGGATAAAGAAGTGGATAAAGAAGCTGCTTTGCTTGAAAAATTACTGGAAGGCAAAGAAAAAACACCTGAAGAAAAGGCAGAGGAAAAAAAGAAGAAAGAACTGGATAACCAGCTTCTGAGAGCAGTAGATGTGCTAAAGGGAATAGTTATTTATAGCGGGAAGTGAGCATGTTAATACTAGGCATTGAGACTTCTTGTGACGAGACAGCAGCCGGCGTCGTAAAAAACGGCATAGATATTTTATCAAATGTAGTTTCATCCAGCCTTAAGTATCATAGGAAATTTGGCGGGGTAGTCCCTGAAATAGCAGCCAGGCATCATGTAGAAAATATAGACAATGTAATAAACCGCTCTTTGCATGACGCAGGCATAGATATAAGGGATATAGATGCTTTGGCCGTAACAGACGGGCCTGGGCTTATGGGCGGCCTTTTAACTGGTATCTCATGCGCTAAGAGCATGAGTTATTACCTTAATAAGCCGCTTATTGCTGTAGATCACTTAAAAGCCCATATATATTCTGCCATAATGGTAAAGGATGGCCCTAAGTTCCCTTTTATAGGCCTTGTAATTTCAGGAGGCCATACAAGGCTGTATCTTGTAGAAGATTTTGACAAGTTTAAATTATTGGGAGATACTGTTGATGACGCAGTAGGCGAAGCATATGACAAAGTTGCTAAGATTCTAGGGCTTGGTTATCCAGGAGGGCCTGTTATTGACGCTCTTGCAAAAAAAGGAAACATAGATGCAATAAGATTTACATGCAAGGCTGTGAACAATAGCCTTGATTTTAGCTTCAGCGGAATAAAGACCGCGGTGTTGTATTACGTGCAAGGGCATAGAGCAAAGAGCAGAGAGCAGAAAGGAATAAGAAAAGAAGATGTATGCGCTTCTTTTCAGGAAGCAGTTTTAAGGGTTATTGTAGAAAATTCTATAAAGGCTATGGAGAAATGCAACATAAAATCTTTTGTTGTAGGCGGAGGAGTAAGCGCAAATTCCAGACTAAGAAAAATGATGCAGAGAGAGGCCATATATAGAAATTTTAAATTATATTTTCCGCCTTTTGATTTATGTTCAGACAATGCCGGCATGGTGGCAGGTTTGGCGTATAGATTATACAAAAAGGGTAAAAGGGCGTCATTGGAGATAACCGCAAACATTTAGAGGTGCTTATATAGGAGGATATTTATGCTAACTGACACTCAGGTAGTATGGCGATTATTTCTAGCTGCTGCGCTAGGCGGTATTATAGGTTTTGAGAGAGAAAAGCATAGCAAAAGGGTAGCAGGTTTTAGGACACATATACTTGTAAGCATGGGCTCTAGCCTTATAATGCTAATTTCAATGTATATATTCGAGATTTACGCAGGTAAAGCGCCTGTGGACCCTGCAAGAATAGCCGCAGGAGTAGTAACAGGTATAGGATTTTTAGGCGCAGGAACAATTATTCGTTCAGGTGAGTCTGTGAAAGGGCTCACTACAGCAGCAAGTCTTTGGACTGTTTCAGGCATAGGGCTGGCAGTTGGCTGCGGATTCTACATAGCTGGCTGGGCAACTGCTATCATAGCGCTTGTTACATTATACCTGTTAAGAAAAATACCTATTGAGGACAAATAATCGCGGAACCGCGCGATTAAAAGGGAGGGCTTATATATGCTAAGGCGGGATAAGAATGAAAAGAAGATTTTGGATGTAGATGCTGGCATGCAGGGGACTCTCATGTTCAAGGATCCTGTGAATCTAAGGATAAACGGCAGCTTTGAAGGCAAGCTTGATACAAAAGGTAGTCTTATAATAAGCGAAAATGCCTCGGTTCGCGCAGATATAACCGGCGATGAAATAATAATAGGCGGAAAACTTACAGGCAATATTGTTGCTGCGAATAGTTTGAAAGTTCTTTCCAGCGCCCATATAGTAGGCGATATAAACACGCCAAATCTCAGCGTAGAAACAGGCGCCATTATTCATGGAAAATGCCAGATGCTTACAGGCTCTAGCCTAAAAGGCAATGTTTTTAATATAGACGAGCTTGCAAGATATTTAGAGGTAGAGATCTCTAATATACTTGAATGGGCAAATTCAGGGAAAATTCCTGCTTTTAAAGAAGGCAATGACTGGAAATTTGAACGGCCAAAAATAGAAGAGTGGATTGCGAAAGAAAAAACAAAATGATGAAGCGTTTTTTGACTTCAAAGGAAGCGGCAAATTATCTGAGCATAACAGAAGATGAATTAAATAATTTATCTAAAGCTCATCAAATTACCGCATATAAGATAGGCGGCATATACACCAGATTTAAGGTGGATGACCTGGAGACATACCGTAGAAAAGGCGTAACAAAAGGCGGTAAAAACTACAGCAGCAATAGTTTTGAAAACATCAGGGATTTTTTCTATTTCAATGATTTTTACATTTATTCCTGTGTTGTAATAGCAGTAATACTTTATTTTATATTTAAAAAAACATAAAAATGTATTCTTCAAGATATTTAAAAGGACTATTGGGCAAGCTTTATTCTAAAAAGATATCCGTAGCCCGCGCTTTTAAGGCGCTTAAAAATCTTCCTTATGAAAACATGGAATTTGTCAGATTGGACCACCACAGGGCTTTTCGCAAAGGTTTTGGCGAAGTTATTTATTGTGAAAATAAAACCCCTGATCAGGTAAAGAAAATAACAAATGTCCTTTTAAAGCACAAGAGTCATCTACTCCTTACACGCGCCAGTAAGCGTTTATATGATTTTTTAAAGAAAGATTTTCCTGCTTTAAAATATAATGAGTTTGGAAGGGTTATATATTTGAAGAAGGCTAGATTAAAAAACAAGAAAACAGTTTTAATACTAACAGCCGGAACAAGCGATATCCCTGTGGCTGAAGAAGCCAGGATTACTCTTGAAGTCATGGGGAACAGGGTAAAAACTATTTACGATGTAGGCGTTGCAGGAATACATCGCTTACTGGATAAGGTGCCTGAAATTTCAAAGGCCAATGTTATTATAGTAGTAGCCGGTATGGAGGGCGCTCTGGGAAGCGTGATCGGCGGGCTTACTGACAAGCCTGTTATTGCAGTGCCTACAAGCGTTGGTTATGGTTCCAGTTTCAAAGGCATAGCGCCTTTACTTACAATGATGAATTCCTGCGCGCCAGGAGTAGTGGTTGTAAATATTGACAATGGCTTCGGAGCAGGCTATTTTGCGAGTTTAATAAATAAATAAAAACCTAACTTTACAATTCGTGCCTGGCGCCATTTGTAAAGTTAGAATAGGCATTATGAAAGATAAATTTTTAAGAGACAGCATATACGTTGTGGAGACAAATATAGACGATATGAGTCCTGTCATATACGAGACAGTTTTTGAGAAATTATATAGCGCAGGGGCGTTAGAAGTATTTCTTACCCCTGTTCAGATGAAAAAGGTAAGGCCTGGTATTTTACTCACAGCGCTGATCCCGAAAAACAAATTAAAAAAAATAGCAGAGATAATCTTCAGAGAAACAACTAGTTTTGGGATAAGATATTATGAGGCAAAAAGGTTGAAGCTATTGAGAAAAATAGGGGAGAATAAGGGCGAATGGGGAAAGATAAGGGTAAATAAAGGTTATATAGGCAAAGAGCTTGTTAAGATTTCCCCTGAATATAATGATTGCCGCGAAATCGCTTCTAAAAATATCCCGCTTAAGAATATTATATGAAAAGACAGCGCGAGATAGTGAAAGAAATTGTAAAAAATATAGGGCTTCTTGACGATCAAAAGATTCAGAGAGCGCTTGACGAACAATTTAATACCAAGGAACGGCTTGCTAAGATAATGGTCAGGTTAGGTTATGTATCAAGCGAAAACGTTGGAAATGCCCTAATACCTCAGCTAGGCATCCTCCCCTTGGCAATTCAAATAGACCACATTGATTTGAAAGCAGTTAATACCATCTCTCCGCAGCTTGCAGTCAGCCACAGAATAGTCCCTTTCAAGCTTCAAGCCAAGACGCTTTTTCTTGCAACAGACGATCCTATTAATTTTCTTGCGAGTGATTTTTTTGAAAGGATAACAAGCCTTAGCGTAGATATGACGCTTGCTGATCAGGCTGATATAGATAAAGCGCTGGCAGAACTTTACACATCTAAACAAAAGGAAACGCTGCATAGCGACTTAAGCAAATTATCAGAAGATATCAAGGACGCAAAAGGCGATGACGACGCGCCTGTTATAAAATTGGTAAACATGCTGATAGAAGAGGCATTAAAGAGAAGGGCGAGTGATATCCATGTAGAGCCTTTAGAGCATAAATTCCGGATCAGGTATAGGATTGACGGTGTGCTGCATGAAATACAGGGTCCTCCCAAAAGACTGCAAGGTTCAATTATAAGCAGGTTAAAAATTATGGCAGGAATGGACATAGCAGAAAAAAGGCTTCCTCAGGACGGAAGGATAAAACTTGCCCTGGAAAACAAGGAACTAGACCTAAGGGTTTCTACTTTGCCTGCAATACACGGAGAAAGCGTGGTAATGAGGATTCTTGATAAAAGCAGTTTTATGGTAGGATTGGAAGATATGGGATTTCTTCCAGAAAATAGGCGTGATTTTGAGAGATTGATTAATCTTCCAAATGGAATGATCCTAGTCACAGGTCCTACGGGAAGCGGGAAAACCACTACATTATACGCAACCCTTAGCCATATAAATCAAAAAGAGAGAAAAGTCATTACAATCGAAGATCCTGTAGAATATCAATTAGACGGCATAAACCAGGTTCAGGTAAAACCTCAGATTAATCTTACGTTTGCGAGCGGCCTGCGTTCAATGCTAAGACAGGCGCCTGATATTATAATGGTAGGAGAAATAAGGGATCTGGAAACAGCAGAAATAGCTGTTCAATCAGCCCTTACAGGCCATCTTATTTTCAGCACGCTTCATACAAACGACGCAGCAGGAGCTATTATGAGATTAGCAGATATGGGCATAAAGCCCTATCTGGCAGCTTCTACAGTCCAGGGTATCCTCGCTCAGAGACTGGTAAGGACAATATGCCCATCTTGCAGAGAAGTTTATCAGCCTTCAAAAGAAGAGATGGTTATGCTTTCTATTGTTCCTGGCCAGTTAAAAGATCTTGAGCTCTATAAGGGCAAGGGTTGTTCTGCCTGTAATGACACGGGTTTTAAAGGCAGGATGGGCATATATGAACTTCTGGTAATGAACGACAGCTTAAGAGAATTAGTGCTGGAAAACGCCCCCAGTGCTGTCCTGTGTAAAAAGGCAAGAGAATTCGGGATGCGGACATTAAAAGAAGACGGTATGGAAAAAGTAAAACGCGGCCATACAACCATTGAAGAAGTTTTAAGGGTAACACAAGATGCCTGATAATATAGACGCTATAGATTTATCAAAAATAAACATAGAAAGAGCTGCCATAAATAAGGTTTCAGCCTCTACAGCAAGATTTTACAATGTAATGCCTGTTAAAATCGAGAGAGATTCTGTTGTCGTGGCTAGCAGTGACCCTTCGAACACGAGGCTCGTAGACGATTTACGTTTTGTGTCAGGTTTAAGCATCAGGATGGTGACTGCAAAAGAGGACGACATAAAGAAGGCTATAGAACAATATTATGGCAAAGAAGAGGAATCTCTGGGTGAAGTCATAGATGAGGCGGAAAAATCAACATGCAAGATCCCTGTTGCAGGTAAAGCAGAAAGCAACGCTGACAAATTAAAAGAAATAGCTTCGTGCGCGCCTGTCGTAAAACTTTTAAATATGATATTGTTGCGTGCTGTAAGGGAAAAGGCTTCGGATGTACATTTTGAACCTTTTGAAAAAGACTATAAGATACGGTATAGGATAGACGGTATATGCTACGATGCGGCGCATCCTCCCAGAGACCTGAGCCTTGCAATAAGCTCAAGGATTAAAGTCATGGCAAATCTGGATGTCGCAGAGAACAGGCTTCCCCAGGATGGGAGGATAATGATGGACGTAGAAGGAAAGGCTGTGGATATGAGAGTCTCTACGCTTCCAACGCTTTATGGCGAGAGCATTGTCATGAGAGTTCTTGACAAAAGCGTTGTAAGCCTGTCGCTGGATCAGATAGGCATGGATGAGGATATTAAATCAAAAATCAGGGAAATAATAAAAAGGCCAAATGGGATTTTTTTAACTACAGGGCCTACTGGGAGCGGAAAAACCACTACGCTCTATTCCTGTCTGCGTGAGATAAATAAAATAGATTATAAAATAATAACCACTGAAGACCCTGTTGAATATGACATAGAAGGTATTATACAAGTTGCCATAAATACAAAGATAGACCTTACTTTTGCAAGGACACTAAGGCATATCTTAAGGCAGGACCCTGATATTATAATGGTGGGAGAAATAAGGGACGCTGAAACAGCGGAAATAGCTGTTCAATCAGCCCTTACAGGCCATCTTGTTTTCAGCACACTGCATACAAATGATTCGCCAGGCGCTGTTACAAGGCTTGTAGATATGGGCGTGGAACCTTTTTTAATAACATCCACTGTCAGGGCAGTGCTTGCACAGAGGCTTGTCAGGAAAATTTGCGTTAAATGCAAAAAAGAATACAAACCATCAGAACAAGAGGTATCAGAGTTTGGCATATCAAAAGAGAAAATGGAAGACATGAAATTTTATAAGGGAGCTGGCTGCTCAGAATGTAATAGTTCTGGTTATAAAGGCCGCACAGGTTTGTACGAGTTGCTTATAGTAGATGACAGAATCAGGGATCTTGTTATAAAGCATGAAAGTTTGTCTGCCATACGAAACGCAGCATGCGACGCAGGCATGAAAACCCTACGGGAAAACGGGCTCAAAAAGGTTATTGAAGGAATTACAACCATTGAGGAAGTTTTAAGAGAGACAAAAGAATATGCGTAACAATCGTAGAACTACAGAGAGGGAGGTATTATGAAGAACAAGGGCTTTACATTGATGGAACTGCTGGTCGTTATTGCTATTATAGCAATACTTGCTGGGATGGTAGTAAGCGGAGCGCAGCAGGCTAGAAAACGCGGGGCAGTTACTAAGGCAAAAGCGCAGATAGCAAGCATGGAAACAGCTATAAGCATGCACGAGACAGATATGGGAAATTACCCAGGCGCTGATAATAAGACCCTTGTAGCAGCTCTTACTGTAGATCCTGGAGATACTGATTGGAGCGGGCCCTATATTCAAATTAGAAAAGATGAACTAGACGGAAACGGGGAATATTTAGACGCATGGGGTAATGCTTTTGTATATGTAAACCCTGGTAAAAATAATGCTTCTTTTTATGACCTGTATTCCAAAGGCCCCAATGGTACAGGAGACGGGAACGACAAAGATGACATCCGTAATTGGTAATAGACGCGCTTTTACTTTGGTCGAAATGCTAATAGTGCTTGCGATAATAGCAATGATCATGGCTATGTCAGTGCCATTTACGGCAGGTTTTGGGAAAGGCCTCAGGGTAAAAACAACTGCCAGGGCTATTGTAGGAATAATGCGTGTGGCTAGGAGTAACGCTGTAACATTCAGAAAAAACTATTCAATAGTTTTTGATGTTAAAAAAAGCCAGTATTGGATAGAAGATGAGGCTAATCATGTTTATGAAAAAAAATATTATCTTCCAGGCCCAATAAAATTCGAGATAAAAGGCAATGGAGAAGCCGACCCTGTTACATTTGAAAACGACAGGGTAACATTCAATTCATCCGGGTCAGTAGAAGGGGCCAGCGGGTCAGTTACATTTACCGATAAACAAGGCGGTTCCAGGACAATCTCTGTGACAGGGGCTACTGGAAAAATCACTATAAATTGACATAAATAAGGTTATGTAGTAGAATAATTCCTATGAATTTTCATGATATTTTCATAGAATGAGAGGTTATTTTAGATGAAAAACAATTTAAAATTTACACTGCTTGCAATAGGAATAGTCGTGGTTTTCTTTATAATGGGAAGGGATATCATTGAAACCAGGGCAAAACTTAGAAAAACCTATGATCAGATAGTTCAGGAGAAAAAAGAAAAGACATGGCTTCAAGATGAATTAAAAACTACCAAAGGCGAACTAATAAAGACTGATAGGGGTTTAAGGACAGCCAATAGTAAATTAAGTTTTGTAAATAAGAAAATCCTTGGCCTTAAGGGTAACAATAGTAGATTAGTTAAGGAAAAACAAGGACTTGAGTATAAAATAGCTCTATTGCAAGAAGAAAAGAGAGCTGTGGAGACAAGGTTTCACTCTCTTAGCGAACTTAAAAAAGCAATACGCCAGGTCAAGTTAGAAATGAGAGATGACAGGATAGAGCAGCGCGAGGAACGGATAAGACAGCAGAGAGAGATCGATAAATGGGAAACAGCTCTCGGAAATCAAGGGTTTTTTACTAAAGACGGTGAGAACTATTATAAACCAAAGGTGAAAATAGACGTAAGGCCTGCAAATTTGAGTTTAAACAAGAAATAAGTGAGGACATAAATATATGTTCAGAGAAAAAAATAAAGGTTCTTGATTGCACCATCCGCGACGGTGGGTTAATGAATAACCATAATTTTGATTTCAGGTTTGTCCGCGAGGTTTATAAAGCGATTTCCGAAGCTAACGTAGACTATATAGAGATAGGGTATAAAAATTCCAAAGAACTTTTTTCACCAAAAGAATATGGGTTATGGAAATTCTGCAATGATGAAGATATAAGGAAAGTGACGGAAGGAATAGAGTCTAAGACAAAGATTTCCGTCATGGTAGACATTGGCAGAGTAAATATGGAAGATGTAAAACCAGCAAGCGAAAGCCCTGTAAACATGATAAGGGTTGCTGCGTATGTTAAAGATATTGATAAGGCAATATTTATGGTTAACCATTTTGCTGAAAAAGGCTATGAGACAACCATTAATATAATGGCTATCTCGAAAGATCAAGGCGTTGAGCTGGACGAAGCATTGCGGCAGATAGAAGGGGAAAGCAAAGTAAACGTGGTCTATATAGTGGATAGCTTTGGGAACCTTTACCAGGAAACCACTGAGATTTTGGTGAAGCGTTTCAAAGCGATCTTAAAAACAAGAGAGGTTGGTTTTCATGGCCACAATAATCAGCAGCTGGCATTTAGCAATACCATAGAAGCAATAATACACAACGCAAATTATCTGGACGCCACCATATACGGAATTGGCAGGGCTGCAGGGAATTGCCCTCTGGAGTTACTGATAGGATTTTTAAAGAACCCCAAGTTTGATATCAGGCCAATATTAGACATTATTTCCAAAGAATTCATACCTCTCAGCAGCAAGATAGAATGGGGCTATGTCATACCTTATGCCATAGCAGGCATGATGAACGAACATCCAAAAGCAGCCATGGCCTTACGCAATAGCGATAAAAAGGAAAATTACAGAGACTTCTATGAAACCATCAAAAACACCGGCCTTGAATAAAGCTTAACCTTGTGCTATAATTATAAATAGAGTTATAAACCCAAAATAGCCTTTATAATTCAAAAAGGCTATTTTTTTATCCAGATTATGATAAAGTTTAAAAAAGGTTTAATTACAAAGATTATATCATTTCTAATAGCTGTGTTATTTTTCTTTAATAGCTCAGTATATGGAATAGATATACCTAGAAATACCACCCCTAAGTTAAGAGCCCCTGTAGGCCTTTCCGGTACATATTCCCGCTTACAAAAAGCTTTAGCGTCAGAAGACGCTACATTCTCATCTCAAGAAAAACTCTTTAAAGAAGTGATGGGAGCTGAATTTCAAGATATTAGAAATTTTTATGTTGATGACAGAACAGGCAGATTTGTATTTCAAAAAGAATTAAGATCAAAAAAAGGCGCATGGATTACATATTATTATGAAAATTCCGTACCGATTGATATTAACGGGAAGATAGACGATCTTGTAGTATTTTACAATGAAGTTTTAGAGACAGACGAAAAGGATGCTGAAATAAGGCGTTTAATATTCAAAGCGCTTGCGAAATACAGAGAAGACGCCTTGTATTTAAAACCTTGGCTGGATAAGTGTTTAGTCCTGGAAAAATCTGCAAAAGTACAGGAAGAAATTCAGTTTGCCTTAAACCTTATATCAGGGAAAAACATGGATGGAGGAAAAAGGCTTAACATTGTCTTTGCAGGCTACGAACTGGGATTTTTAGCCGGTAGAGGAGGCATCAAGGATGTTTTAGAGCAGTTGCCGCGTACATTCAGGAATAAGCGCGGGCACAATGCAATTGTCTATATCCCTTTCTGGCAGGGTATTATAATAGAAGCCATCGATAACTACAATAAAAGGCCTGAGGTTAAAAAATCAGGACAATATATAAGAATAACAGAATACGGATCCGATTTTATAGTAGAAGGCTATAAGGTTTCCAGATATACTGTCCAGGTGTTCAATCTTGTAACTGAAAAATATGAGCCGATAGACGGCGTGCCTGTATATCTTTTGAAATGCGATGAATTCTTTTCAGACATAAAAAACGGGGACATATACAGGCAGAAAAAAGATAAAAATATGCCAGGCGGCCTTGATCTTATAGATCCAGAAAATGCAAAGACATCAATATTCTTCTCAAAGGCTTTTCTAGAAGCTATGAAACAGAATGGGATTGCGCCGGATATTATAAATACAGCTGACTGGCAAACTGCCCTTGCCATTTCTTTTTTAAGAAAATCAAAAAATAAAGCCAAGTATACTTTTTTTAACAATACCAAGATTGTCCATACGGTTCATAATATGGGACCAAAAGGCATTGCGATGGCTCCTTTTGCGCGGGAAGGCTCTGAGAGCAAAAGGATGTGGGATCTTCTTACAGAAAGGATTGGCCTAAAGCGGGCTCAAAAGATGTGGGAAAAAAGCGAAGAATTATGGGGTCTTATGGATTTGGACGATGATGCATATCAGCCGCCAGACAATTTTGGCCTTGAATACTGGGGCAGAATAGCATTGCAAAAAGTAGGTATGGTATTTGCAGACCAAGTTGTTACTGTGGGAAGAAGTTATGCGGACGAGTTAAAAACACCAGAATTCGGCTCAGGGTTTGAAGGAATTACTAGTACCATAGGCGTATTGGGTATCCCTAACGGTGTGTCACTGCGTACTATCGATGCCGCCACCACACCTTCTATAAGACAAAGGTTCGCAAATCACCCTACTGAAAAGGATATTAAGCTTGGGGTAGTAAATACGCAGGACGGAAAGTCTGAAAATAAAAAAGCCCTTGTGGAATTAATAAACAAGGTTCGCAGAAAATCCATTGCGCCTGACTTTATCGCTGATAGCAATACGCCTGTATTTTGCTTTGTGAGCAGATTTGATGAGCAAAAAGGCCTGTATATATTGTTATCGGTGCTTGAGAACAGCAGAGAAATGAAAGATTTGTTAGGCAAGGGCATGAAGTTTGTTTTTGCCGGTTCAGGAGCTCTATATGAAACAAGGATTAAAAAACTCGTAGAGAAATATCCTCACAGCATAGCATATCTGGGCTGGGTTAACGAGCCTACAATGAAGCAGATATTTGCAGGCGCTGATGTGCATGTTATGCCTTCTATCTTTGAGCCTAAAGGAATATCTCAGATGCAGGCTGCGCGTTTCGGAGCCATAAATCTGGTTAATTCTGTCGGAGGATTAAGAGATGATATCAGTAGTTTTTCACAAGAAGGGGAGGGCAATGGTTATGTTGTTGATTTTTCTACGATTTCAACAGATCTAACCAAAAGCTATCTTGGAAAACCTGAAAACAGGAGTAAAAAAAATGGATGCAGAGAGCTGTTGTATAAAGCTATCAGCGATGCTATAACAGATTTTAACGATAAGGAAAAATGGGACAGGCAGGTAAATCATGTTCTTGCTGATTCTGAAAAGTTCGGATGGGATTTTGCGTGCATGCAATATGAAGTTTTATTCAACGTATTGATAAATAATTTTGACGACTTATTTATAGGCCATAAGATCGACCATACAATTGAGCATGAAGTTGCATTGCGCGAAATATATGATTTTGCGTTATCGGCCTACATCCAGTCTATTATAAAAGTTGCAGATACCAGCCAGCGGGCTGAACTGCAGAAGAAAGCGCAGGCTGTTAAAAAGTTGTATCTTTATTTAATGAGGTATTATGAAAAATATGGCCTGCTCAGAGCTAACTATCATAACTTTGTGCACTCTATGGAAGTTACAAAGCTGGCTGTTGAATCAGCTGCTGCAAGCGGCTTTGGAACGCAAAAAGATGCTGTTTTGGAATTAATGGTAGCAGGCATGATCCCTGTCAATGAAGAGCATGCTATTGATATAGCAGAAGACGATACGTTACAACGCATAGTGGAAGAGATAGGTGTCAACTTGCATAACGTAGAAGCAATAGTTGCCAGGACACGTTTTCCGTATAACAGCGCAGCAGATACAGCCTACGAAAATGCTCTAAGCCATGCTGAAGAAAAGAGACGAACCGATATCCATAAATTAGCTTTGATTATGCGGGATTCCAGGTTATTGTCTACTTATTGCATGCTTACGCCTGAACGCGCAGAGATCAGGGTCCAAGGGCTGGCAAATGAAATAAAGCAACTGGAAAAAGATGTTATTTTACGCACAGCTGATTTTTTAAACGAGTTCTCAGTGCCGGCATTTAACAGGCTGCCACAAGCTGTACAAAATAAATATAATCCCAGATTTGATGCAGTAAGAGAGCATTTTAACAAAAACAGGCAATTACGGTTGCCCAGTGTTGCAGTCAGAGAATCTGCTTAATTATTTAGAAAGGGAAAAGGAAACATGCTAAGGCCTGAAAAAGCGCTAAATATGAAAATCATATCTTTTTTAATAGTTGCAATATTTGCCTTAAATAACACGGTATATGGCATAGATACGCCTAAAAATACATTCTCAGGGCTGAGAGTGCCTCTAATAGCACAAAATAATTCAAAAAGATTGATAGATGGACTATCCTCTGAATCTCTTAACTTCAAGATATCAGAACGAGATAAGATTAATGCGTCATTGCCTGAATTAGGACAGTGTATTTTACGAGCAATAAATTTTATGCATGATAGAGGACTTTTAAGCAGCGTTTATAATTTAAAAGTAATTATAGGCGCTGATAAAACATCAGCGGAGATAATTGAAAATACATTGATTCTTAAATTAAGCGGTGTTTCTTTTCTCACTGAAAAAACAAAAAATGAAGCTTTTCTATATCTTTTATTTATTATTGCAAGAAGCCAGGCAGAACCAAGCATGTTGTTGGCATTGACTCATTCACAAGGACAGCCTCAAGATGGTTTCTTTGTTACTAAAAATGATGGGATTGAGACATTGGCATTTCGAGATGAAGAGACAGGTCATATCTTTATGCTTGCTGCAAATTTCGAAAATCAGGCTTCAGTAGATAAAAAGTGGGTTTATATATCCCCTCCTTCAGGCTTATTTAAGGCAGGAGGAAATGTTATTATAAATAGCGCTATTGTTAAAGAAGGCATTATTCAGGAAACAAGTTCAAGACAGTATCCAATTTCAACCCCTTTGAGGTATCAAATAGGCATTTTTAGCGGCGGATGTGAGATATTCAGATTTATTCCTAAGGATAGTTCAACAGAATTTGCAGCCGAAGACATGGATACGATTTTTGGCATGCCTGAGGCATTGAATCAGGCAATAAAATTATTCTGTTCGGGAGGCATTTTTAAAGAAAGAAATGACATATGGAGGTTTTCCGTACCGAGAGGCTCTTACGATAAAGTTAAGACGGAATTTAGTGACGATGGGGAGCGAAAAAGATTGACTGTCCAAGTTCCTCTTGATGCGTCATTGTCATTAGTAGAAGCTATAGAAGTTTTGGCAAAGGCGTTTGAAAAAACAGACTTGAGCTATCTTTATGCTAGCACTGAAAATGAACAGATTCGGAGCGCAATACGAGAAGCGGAAAAGAATATAAATAAAGAAAAAGAGGCAGTCCTTGCGGCAATTAGAGAGACGTGGGAATATAAGAAAACTCTGTATGCCAAGATGGTAAAACCAAGGCAGATAGATGAAGTTACTAGTAAATGGTTAGAGCAAAACGCCCCTAATTTAAAAGACAGAGTCATTGTAAGCTGGCAATTAGAAATGGGTTTTCATCCTGAACTCTCGCTTGCTTTGCTTGAAGTTATGCAAAAAGAAGTCGATAAAGGGGGTATTTCTATACAAGATGCCGATATATTGCTTAAAAAAATCAGTATGTCCACTATGGCAGGCGGTTTAGGCGCTTTAATGCCTGATTTGGTAAGAGGAATAGCAGATAATGGAGCTAGCGTAGTAGCGCTTAACATGATTTATGATAGGCATGAAGACGGAACAGAAGCAGGTAAATGGTTAAAAGAAGCTCTTAAAAACCTTTCTGGTTACCAGCATATAGATGACATAGCTTTAATACATGATGGCAATGAAAGAACAGTAAGTATAGATATCTGTAAACTGGGAGGCGCGCTTCAAGTATGGATATATGGATTAGATGAGCTTTATAAAGGCGATCAAAATAGCCAAGAACGCGCTTCTCAAATGAAGTTTTACAATGCAGCGGGCCAGGCAGTGATTAAAGAATTAAGAAAACGCTGGCTTATTGCACAAGAAAAGAAACTAATTCATCTGGAAAATGAGGCATATACACATCTTCCAAAAGAAGAAGGGGCTGTCATTATAGTAAACCATACAGTTGTTGCAGGAGGCATGCCTAATTATTTAAAAAGTTTGTTTTCCGATCTTGTAGGACAATATGGTGATTCTATTTTTGATAGATCTGGCAGATTACGGCTAGAAGTGTTAGGGGCAATTCGCGCCATGAAAATAATAGGAGTAAGCATAGACCATACCAGGATATTAAAAGAGGCGGTATTCCCAGAATCTTTAAGAGATGTTGGCGCGAATAAAGAAATGATAGCAGAAATACTGTCCAAAATAGTCATGGATAATGAATACGGCTCTTCAAATGGCACGCACCCAAAGCATTTTCAAGCGCCTGAAGCGCAGAATCTGATAGATAAATACAAAACCCAATTTGGCAATGCAACAATGGATGATAATGAATTGATTGCCTGTTTGGAAGCTGATCCTGCGGCTAAGGATAAATTTATGGAAGAACTGGACAGCGTGACATCGGGTTTGGAGACACATCTTCTGGCATTATTAAGGACACAGGGGATTAAATGGAGCGAATCATCAAACATGCATACAGGAGCAATAATCAGAAGGATCGTTGATTATAAAGAGCTCAGGCAGTTTATCAACATTCTTCAAGATGGAAACATGAGAGAAAGATTCAAGAAGAGCGGAGTCCGAGTTATTATAGGAGGGCGATTCGGACCGGATAAATTAGCTCATATCAGAAAATTAGCGGAAGCGTATCAACTACAGGATCAGGTTGCAGTTTTTGAAAATTACAACATCAGCGATGCGCCTATTATTATGCAAGGCGTAAATTTTACAGTGATGTTGTCGCAAAAAGGCAAAGAGGCTTCTGCGACTACGCCTCAAAAGGTAGCATCTAATTCCGGGGCTATCATTGCTGTGCCTGACGGCATATGCCATCCTGATGAACATTTTCTTGAAGAATTTGATCCTGAAACCGGCGAAGGAAACGGGTTTATAGTCGAATATGACGAACAGGGCATACCAAAAGCTGAGAGTTTACTGCAGTGCCTTGAAAAAATTGGCAATGTCTTGGGAAATCAAAAATACCGCAGGCAGATACGTTATAATAGTTTAGTTGCATGGATGAAAATAGGCAATATAGTTACGCATCAGGCACGAGGTATATTGAAGATAATGGATGAGGCGATTGCGGAACAAATAGCCAACTACTCAAGAATAAATTATACAGAATTTCTAAGCAAAGGCCGCGAAGTTGATCCTGTTACAAAGACAACTATATTGACAGGGGAAAAAGCTAAGGAATTTTTGCTTCAGACAAAAGAATTTCCTCACCAGACAACAGTTTGTAATTTAGAGGCAAAGCCTATGACAGTGGAATTAGGGGGAAGTCCTCTGACACTTGGAAATGCAGGAACCGTAGCAATAAAACCAGGAGCCATGCTGGATTTTAAAGAAATAACAGGTCAGGTAATGGTAATTGTTACCCAGGAACCGAATGCTGTTAATGATTGGTACAGAGTTTATAATTTTGAAAATTTTGCGCAAGTTTTTACAGAAAGAGACGGGCATAATGAATCCGGAATTGTTTCTCCAAGGGAATGGATAGATAAAGGCGTAGTTGTCTTAGATTCTACCGGCAGGATGCATCAATGGACAGGGGAGGCGGAATTAGAATGGCTAATTGATGCAATGACATTGGGCACTAATTTAGCAGGCGTTTCCATGATTCGATATGATCAGGATACAGCCGGAAAGTGGATATATTTTAATAAAATTAGGCCGACTGAAACGTACCACAAGCACCCTGATAAATTTATTGAAATTTATTATGTAGAAGAAGGTATGATGGCTTTAGCTTTTTTAGAGGATGGAGAAATTAAGATTAATATAATGGGGCCGGGAGACATGATGATTGTAAAAGATGCGATGCCGCACGCGGTATTAGCGGCAAAAGGACCCTATAGACATGTAGCAGTACAATTGCCAAGCGCTTTTCAATATGGATTTGAATTTAAAGATACGCTGGATGACTTCCAGGCATTATTGCAAAAAATCGCTCAAAACGCAGATCTTGATGAAATACTAGTTTCTAGTGGAATCGGAACATATGTTATAAGAGAAAGCAGCGCTGTCCTGGTAAAGCCATCTATATTGCTTTTATCGAGCCTGTAACACCTGAAAACCTTAAAATAAGAAATTAAAACCATATAAACTGAGTCCTTTTGATGCAAGCACAAAGCGCCTATAATGTATCTTATGTTAACTTGGCTATATAAAAAAAATAGCCATAAGTATATATGGATAAATGATTTACGTAAATTTGTGTAAATGCTGTGGATAACTCTATTTCCCAGAAAAGCCAGAGTTAGTATAAAACATGGCTCAATCATTAGGTTTTCCAAATCCTATTGGGCCTCTTGGTTTTAGCGGTGGTAATTGTAGTGGCGTAAGCTGCTTAATAATCTCGAATATCTCTATTATCAGCTTATTATGATTACCAACCTCTCCCTCAAGTTCCTTTAGTTTTTCAGCAAGTTCTTTATGCGTAGCAAGGACTTGTTTCAGCCTTACAAACGCCCGCATAATAGCAATATTAACCTGAATAGCAAGCTTACTTCGTAATACGCTAGACAACATCGCAACGCCTTGTTCTGTGAATGCATATGGCAGATACTTAGCATGTTGCCCTCTTTTTAAGCTTCCAAATTGGAATCTTAAAGAATTTTCTTCATCTTTGGTTAGCTGAAACATAAAGTCTTCCGGAAAGCGCTCAAGATTTCTTTTTACTGCTTTATTTAAGTTTCCTGTAGTTACTCTATATAATTTTGCCAAGTCTTGATCTAACATAACCCTATGACCTCGAATTATAAAAATCTTATGTTCAATTGCTTCAGGTACAATAATCTCTTTCATTGCCGCCTCCTGTTCAAAGTCACAAATTGTGACTACCTATATATAAGACACATCTGGAGGCAATTTTCTTTCAATTTATTATGCGTGATAGTGCTATAAATTCTTGCAAAGAAATGGTTTCTGGGCGGCGGGTGGGATATATTTGGGCTTTTGTCAGGCGCAAAAGCGTTTCTTCCTTGGATTTGAATATGCCTGAAGAAGCCAGGGAATTCAAAATAGTTTTTCTGCGCTTCTCAAAAGATGAGCGGATTATTTTAAAAAGTAGATTTTGATCTATAAAGCTATCCAGTTGTTTCTCAAAGTCTATCTTTAAAAAACATGAATCAACTTCAGGAACAGGGAAAAACGCGCCTCTTGGGATTTTAAATAAAATTTTAGGCTCTCCATAAAACTGCGCATAGCAAGACAAGGATCCGTAATCCTTTGTTCCTGGCAGCGCAACAATCCTTTCCCCGAATTCTGCTTGAACAGTGGCATATAAAGATTTTATACTGCCTCTATTGTCTATTAGCTTATTCAATATCGGGCTGGATATTGAATACGGGAGATTTCCTACAACTACTAATTTAGAAGAAATATCTTTAAATTCGTATTTTAATATATCATCGTTTATTAAGCCTATATCTATTTTGTTTAGCAAAAAGCTGTACAATCGTTTATCTTTTTCTACCGCAATTAACATTCTTGCTTTTTTGTTCAAATCTTCTGTCAATGCGCCTAATCCCGGGCCTATTTCCAGCGCAATATCTTCTCTTTTTAGTTGTATAGAGTTTATTATCTTATTTTTGATATTCTGGTCTATTAGAAAATTCTGGCCAAATCGTTTGCTGGGGCGGATATTATATTCCCGGAGAATAGTCTTAACTTCGCTCAGTTTTAACAATGATTTTTAAGGCACATATTAACCGCGAGCTTAATCGCTTCTTTCATAGAATCTGGATCTGCTATGCCCTTACCTGCTATATCATAGGCAGTGCCGTGGTCTGGAGAAGTGCGGATAAAAGGAAGGCCCAATGTAACATTTACGCCTTTTTCAAAAGCCACCATCTTTAATGGCCCAAGCCCCTGATCATGATACATTGAGATAACAGCGTCTAATTTGCCATTATAAGCCATATAAAAAATAACATCGCCGGAAACCGGGCCATTGATTCCAGGGACAAAGCGCTTTATTTTTTTAATAGCAGGTATTATTATAGCCTGTTCTTCCCATCCTATTGTCCCACCCTCTCCGCAATGCGGATTCAACGCGCATACTCCTATCCTCGGCTTTTTAATTCCAAAATATTTCTTTAAGCCAGAGTCTGTCAATCTTACAGCTTCTATTATTTTTGCCTGGGTTAGAGTGCTAGAAACTTTTTTTAAAGGCACATGGCGGGTAACAGTAGTAACCTTAAGCGGCCCTCCGCAAAGCATCATTGCAATCTTTTTTGTATTAGTGGCTTCTGCAAGATATTCAGTATGCCCTTGAAAAGGTATGCCTGATTTATTTATAGCTTCTTTATTGACAGGAGCTGTTACCAATGCATCTACCTGGTATTTTTTTAAAATCTCAACAGCTTTTTCTATTGCGAAAAAACCTGTTTTATCATTTGCCTTTATGACAAAAAAGTTTGCCAAGCGCTTTATTTTAGGATCTTCTAATGCTTTTTTTGTAACTTCTGGCCCGATACCTTTCGGATCACCTGTAGTAATAATTATAATGAGTTTATTCATACATGCCGAAGGGAACTCGATTATTTTATCGAGATATACGCTTTTTTCTTAAGGCCTGACAACCACTCGTTCACTTGCGCTTTGAATTTATCTTGGAAAAGCACCATTTGGATATCTTTCTGAGCATCTTCAAGGCTCACCTGTTTTCCGTATTTTATGCCTTCTATCTTAAAAATATGATACCCTATCTCGCTCTTTACAGGCTCTGAAAATTCTCCCGGCTTTAGTTTAAATATAACATTGTCCAGCGCCTCAAGCATCTGGCCTTTTTCAATATAACCCATATCTCCGCCTTTTTCCGCGTTAGGGCCCTGAGAATATTGCATTGCAAGATCATCAAAGTTTCCGCCTTCTTTAAGCTTATTATATACATTATCTATTTCTACCTTTCCGAGCTCAAAACTGACATCGTCTTTTGCTTTCACCAGTATGTTTTTTACCCGGTATTTATCTCCTTCTCTAAACTGGCCTCTATGTTTTTCATAATAGTCGCTTGTCTCCGAAGGCAAAACTGAAATCTTTGACTTAACCTCATAATCCACCAGTTTTTTCATCATTATCTGGTCCCTGTATCTGTCTTTTAAATTAGCGATTGTGACACCTTGAGTTTCAAGTGTTTCATAAAACTCTTTTTCTGAAGGAAACCCTTTTTTAACATAATCCAGCCTTTCGTTTATCTCTGACTCAGTAACCTTTATGCCTAGTTCTTTTGCCCGGCTCAGGACAAGTTTGTCCTCTATTATCTGATTTAATATATCCTTCTTAACCTGTTCCATCCTCTGCAATAATTCATCGCCTTTATATTCCTGGCTGTATTGGGCGTATAATACAGACAATAACTGGTCAACATCCTGCTGGGTTATAACCTCGTCGTTTACAACCGCCACAAATTTATTAATAACCGCTGCCTGCGCCAAAGCGCCAAGCATAATAAAGATAATTGAAATTGTTATAATTTTAATTTTTCGCATATTTATTAAGCCCATTCACCGCTTCTCTTAATATCCTGCAATACAGGTCAAAACCTATCGCAGATATATATCCATGCTGTTCTTTTCCCAGCAGGTTTCCAGCTCCTCTTATTTCCAGGTCTTCCATTGCTATCTTAAACCCGGAACCAAGGTCTTTATACCTCTCCAGGGCATCCAACCTTCTTTCTGACTCTCTACTTAATACATGCCCTCTTGGAACAAGAAAATACGCATGCGCCTTGTTTTTAAATCTGCCTACCCTGCCTTTCAGCTGATACAAATCAGCAAGGCCGAACATGTCCGAGCGGTTTACTATAAGGGTATTGGCATTCGGTATATCAATACCGGACTCTATTATAACCGTTGATATCAAAACGTCAATACCTCCTTTCATAAATTCTCTCATTATACCTTCCAATTCTTTTGAATGCATTCTGCCGTGCGCCAAAGCAACCTTTACGCCTGGTACCAGGCCTCGTATCCTATCAGCTATTTTCTCAATGCCTTCTATTCTATTGTGCACAAAAAACACTTGCCCATCTCTTTTCTTTTCAAAAAGTATGGCCTTCTTTATAAGATTGTCATCATATTCTGCAACAATTACCTCCACGGGAAGCCTGTCCTGGGGAGGCGTTTCTATGATAGACATATCTTTTGCCCCCATTAAAGACATATAAAGGGTCCTTGGTATAGGCGTAGCAGTGAGCGTCAAGACATCCACCATGAGCCTGACTTTTTTAAGTTTCTCTTTATCCTTGACCCCGAATCTCTGTTCTTCGTCTATTATCACAAGCCCAAGGTCTTTAAATTTTATATCCTTTCTGAGTATTGCGTGCGTGCCTATCAATATATCAATAGCCCCGCTTTCCGCTTCTTTTAATATGCGGCCTGTCTCGCTTTGCGTCCTGAAGCGGCTCACCATCTCCACCATTACAGGAAAATCCTTCATCCTGTTTTTAAACGTTATAAAATGCTGCTCTGCTAAGATAGTAGTGGGAACCAGCATAGCCACTTGTTTATTATCCATAACTGCTTTAAAAGCAGCTCTTAGCGCAACCTCTGTCTTGCCGTATCCTACATCTCCGCATAAAAGCCTATCCATCGGCTTTGTAGATTCCATGTCTTTTTTTACTTCAGCTGTGGACCGCAGTTGGTCAGGGGTTTCCTTGAATAAAAAATTATTTTCAAATTGAACCTGCCATTCTGTATCTTTTGAAAACCGGAAACCATCCAGCTTGGAACGCATTGCATTTATCTCCAGCAGTTCAAACGCCATGGAATGAACACCTTTTTTAACCCTCTCTTTTACCGCCTTCCACATTTTACTGCCGAGCTTATAAAGCTTGGGCGGCCTGCGTTCAAATGCAACATATTTTTGTATCAGATGTATCTCCTCTGTCGGGACATAAAGTTTATCATTATCAGCGTATTCTATTACTATATTTTCTTTTTCCTCCTCGCAGAATTTTATCTTCTTAAAACCCCTGAATATGCCTATGCCGTGATCCACGTGGACTACATAGTCATTTACTTGTATATCTACAAATGAAACCAAAGGAATTTTTTCGCCAAGATCTGCTATTTTTTTCTTTTTCGGATAGATGCCGAGCTTAGGAAGGACTATAACCATCGCGTGTTCTTCAAGAGTTTCAGAAGAAAGCAGGCTATAACTTCTTATGGATTCTACGATATTGCCTGACAATTCAATCCTGACAGGGCCTTCAAAAGTAGGCGGAAATATATCTATTATGCCGCCGCGCATGCTGAAATCGCAAGTTTCAGAAATCATCTCCCGCCTCTCGTAGCCATATTCAACTAGCTTAGCCGCAAGAGATTTATAATCCAGATTTTCGCCTTTATAGATTTTGATAGATTCGAACATAATTTGTCGTAGCGCTGGCACAGACCTACGAAAAGACGCTCGTCCGCCCCAGCGTGGCGGACTTCGCTCCGCGCCGATTCTCGCTCGTCCTGCCTTCAGGTGGGGTCTGAGGCACATTAGAAAAATTTTGGCAAATGTCCGCAAGGAATTACAGCGAGTTTCGATCGAGTGACAAAACGATAGTCGACAGAGAAACGAGCTGTAAGCCGTAGCGGACGGCAAAATTATTTCGTGCCGAATGACCTCACCTGAAGGCAGGACACCGTGCCCGCTCGAATCGACGAGGCTTTTCTTTAGGTCTGTGCCAGCGCTCTATCAACAATTATCACATTTTCTCAAGAGCAGTTACCCCTAATAAATCTAGCCCGCCTGCTAAAACTTTTTTAACTGTATGGATAAGAGCGATTCTTGCTTCGGTAAGAGGCTTATCGTCCGTAACTATGCGATAAGCATTGTAATAGGAATGAAAAAATCCTGCTAAGTCCTGAAGATATGCCAGAAGCATATATGGCTCCAGATTTGCTGCTGCTGCCTCGATTATCTTAGGATAATGTACCAGAGTTTTTATTAAATCCATCTCCTGCTGTTTATCCAGAAGCGCCAGATTATTAAGGTTTGGTTTTGCGTTTTCAGAAAATTCTATTATGCTGGAAATCCTTGCATGGGCGTACTGTATATAATAAACAGGGTTGTCCAGCGTCTCGGCCTTTGCAAGCGCCAGGTCAAAATCAAGATGGGATTCCGTCCTCCTCATAATAAAAAAGAACCTGGCAGCGTCTCTGCCAACCTCGTCTATAATTTCGCGCAGAGTTACGAACTCCCCTTCTCTTGTAGACATCTTGACAGGCTTTCCTTCCCTGTAAAGCGTAACAAGCTGGGCTATGAGTATGGACAATTTTTCTTTATCGTAACCGAGCGCCTGGCAGGCTGCTTTTATCCGGCTTATATATCCGTGATGGTCTGGCCCCCAGATATTTATTATCTTCTCATATCCTTTTTCAAATTTCTCCTTATGATAAGCTATATCAGGCGTAACATATGTATATGAGCCGTCATTCTTTATAACAACTCTGTCCTTATCGTCTCCAAAATCAGTTGACCTGAACCACGTGGCGTCGTCTTTTTGGTACAAAAACTCTTTGTTCTTTAAAATCTCTAGAGCTTTTTCTATCTTTCCTGATTTCGTAAGGGACTTCTGGCTATACCACACATCAAAATGAACTCCAAAATCCTCCAGGTCCTTTGTTATTGTGCCCATTATTTCTTTAGCCGCATATTCCATAAAAAAATCATCAGATAAGGACTCGAAACTCGCTTGCGCTCGCTCCGCTACTCCGCTATCTTTTAATTTCTGAGCTATCTCGTAAATATACCCGCCTTTATAGCCATTCTCCGGAAATTCTGACTTCTCGCCTACTATCTCCATGAATCTGGCCTTAAGTGATTTTCCAAGGGCCTGTATCTGCACGCCCTCATCATTTATATAGTATTCTTTAATAACATCATAGCCGCAGAACTTTAAAATCCTGGCAAGAGAATCTCCTATAGCTGCCTGCCTTCCATGAGCTACAGTTAAGGGGCCGGTGGGATTTGCGCTTACAAATTCTATCTGCGTTTTTTTAGACTTGCCGAGAGTTGAACTTCCAAATCCAGCGCCTTCTTTGATAATATCCTCAAGGGCGCCTATAACTCGCTTATTTGAAATATAAAAATTTATAAAACCTGGTTTTTCAACTTTTACATCCTGGATAAGACCTGATTTTTCAATATGTTTAATAATGTCATCTGCTATATCGAGAGGAGCTTTTCTTAGCTCTCTGGATAATCTCATCGCTATATTGCTAGAGAAATCCCCGAACTTCTTCTCTTTCGGAACCTCTAGCGAAAGGCCTTCAACAGCATTAGCTGATATTTCAGAAAATGCTTTTTTTACAGCTTCTTTCATTGCTATTATTAAATCTATCTCTATCTTGATCATAAAACAGGCGGGGTTGTCAGGCTTTTTGGGCTTTATGTTTTTTCTTGCTTAGTATCTTTAAAAAAATCTTCACTATTTTAGGGTCGAATTGAGTGCTTGCGCCTTCTGATAATTCTTGCCTGATTTTTTTAGAAGACAGCGCCTTCCTGTAAGGCCTGTCTGAAACCATTGATTCGTACGCATCCACAACCGAAAGTATCCTGGCGCCCAAAGGAATCTTTTCTTTCTTTAATTTGGAGGGATATCCTTTGCCGTCATATCTCTCGTGATGATGCAATATAATAGGCGCAAGATCGTCCAGAAAGCCTATTTGCTCTACAATCCCGGAACCAACTACAGGGTGCATAGCCATGATTTTCCATTCATCCTTGGTAAGTTTGGCCGGCTTCCTCAATATACCTACATCTATCCCTATTTTGCCTATATCATGCAAAAGCCCCGCGTATTTCAATACCTCTTTTTGATCTTCAGAAAACTTGAGAGCCTGCGCAATACTCATGCAATGTCTCATTACGCGCTCAGAATGTCCGAATGTCTGACTGTCTTTAGCGTCTATGATATTTGAAAGAGTCCTAATAGTATTCAGATAGCCTGTTTGCGCCTGTTCAAAAAGTCTGGCATTTTCAATAGCTATGGCAGCCTGGCTGGAAAACATTGCTAATAGTTTCACGTCTTCAGACGTATATTTACCAACTTTTGTATTATAAATACTCAAAACGCCTATAATCTTATCTTTCTGCACCAAAGGAACAGTTACCAAAGATCTGAGCCCTTTTTGCGCTGCATGATATGGGTACTTGTATTTTTTTTCTTTCCTCAGGTCGTTTATAAGATAAGCTCTGCCGTTTTTTACAACCCTGCCAGCAATGCTCTCGCCTACCTTGAGGCTTTTTTTAATCTTTTGAAACCTTTTATTGGCAAAGCCGTAAGAAGAATGCAATAAAAGCTCATGGCCTGATTTATCTAACAGTCTCAGGGAACAGGCAGATGCGTTCATTATAGTAGCTGCTTTTTTTGTTATAAGCGACAGGACTTCATCCAGATGAAGAGTTGAAGTTATGAATTTTCCAACTTCGTAAAGCGCGGAAAATTCTTTTATCTTCTTGTTGAGGTTTTCTTTGAGCGAGCTTTCTTCTTTTTGTGGCATAAATTGACTCTAGGAGCATCACCCCACAGGTCTTCCAAATTATAAAACTTCCTCACATCTGTGTAAAATATATGAGCTACAACATCATAGGCATCTACAATCACCCATAGGCCTTCTCGGTAGCCTTCTATTTTAGATGTAGATTTTTCTTTTTTGGACAGACCTGCTTCTATGTTCTCTGCTATTGCCTGGCACCGCTTTGTTGAAGAGGCGCTCGCTATGACAAAAAAATCCGTAATGCCGGACGCCTTCCTCATATCCAGTATCACAACATCTTCTGCTAACTTTGCCTTCGCAAGTTCCGCAACAAGCAGCGCTTTTTCTTTGGATCTCACAAATTGATATGCTCTTACTTATTGCCCATGATACAAAACATGCTTGTACCGCAAGCAGGGCATTTACCCTTCATTGCTTTTCTTTTGTTCTTCATTACAACTTCTTTTGCGTCCTTCATTTCTTTCTTGGTCTTACATTTCACGCAATAACCTTGTGCCATTTGCACCCTCCTTTTTTAATAGTACAATACTATTGATTTAAACGAAATAACTTTATCACACTAAACACGAATTGTCAAATATTATTGCGCATGTTGCGCATGTATGTACAACTTATATCTAGATATGTACGCCTTCACCTTAGCCGGTATTAGGCTTTTTACTGATTTTGATTCTATTTGATTACGTATATCGCTGGATGATATGTCCTTTGCATTTATATGCAATAAGATAAAACCGTCAGGTTTTCTATTTATTTTAAATCCAGGCCTTTCTACGATTACAAATTTACAAAGCCTTAAAATCTCGGGCAGGTTTTTCCATTTATCCAGCTCTTTTAAGGAATCAGAGCCTGTTATAAAGAAAAGCTCTGCCTTAGCACCATACTTTTTTCTAAGGCGTCTCAAGGTCTCTACTGAATATGATCTGCCCATCCTTTTTATCTCCATATCAGATATCTTGAACTTCTTATTCTCCAATATGGCAAGTTTAAGCATATTGAACCTATGCTTTGCAGATGCGACTTTAATGCCTTTTTTGTGCGGAGGGAGATACGATGGTATGAAAATTACCTTATCAAGGCATAGTTTAACGCATGATTTTTCCGCAAGGTAAATATGCCCATTATGCACTGGATCAAATGTCCCGCCTAATATACCGATTCGCATATTCTCACATATCCTAATATTGTTAGACGATACATAGTCTCCTTAGAGGCAGATTGAGGCCATTCGGCACTGAATCGTTTCGCCGTCCGCTACGGTTTACAGCTCGTTTCTCTGCCGACTATCGCTTTGTCACTCGACCGAAACTCGCTGTAAATCCTTGCGGACATCTGCCGAAACTATTCTAATGTGCCTCAGGCCTCAACCTGCCTCTAAAGCGAGTGTATTGCTTTATTGTGCATTGCTTCTGATGCTTCGCAAATTATCTCAGATAATGTAGGATGAGCGTGGATTACGCTTGAAAGCTTCTCAGATGTTATGCCAAACTGGACGCATACTGAAATCTCTGCTATAAGCTCTGTAGCATGAGAACCGATTATCTGGCAGCCTAAAATCTTATCGCTCTTATTATCAACTACGAGCTTTATAAATCCATCTGTTTCACCCAAAACATGGGATTTGCCGATAGCGCCAAATAAGAATTTTCTGGTCTTTATATCCATACCTTTGTTCTTTGCAGCCTTTTCATTAAGGCCTACGCTTGCAATCTCAGGATGAGTAAAAATACAGCTTGGGACAACACTATAATCTATGGAATAATTATTTCCGCACATGCCTTCTACAGCGGAAATACCTTCTTTTGAAGCTAAATGAGCCAACAGCATCCCACCTTTTATATCGCCTGCTGCGTAAATATTCTTGATATTAGTCCTGAAAGACTCATCTACCTTTATCCATCCTTTATTGCACTCTATGCCTAAATTCTCAATTCCAAGGCCTTTTGAATTAGGCGAACGGCCCACAGAAATAACCGCTTTATCGCCTTTATCTATTTTATCAATTTTTGTATTGGTAAGAATCTTTATGCCTCTTTTTTTGAAAATCTGCTCTATTTTACGGGCTATTTCTTCATCTTCGTTTGGCAAAAGCTGGGGCATTGCCTCAATTATTGTTATCTCTGAGCCGAAAGACCTGAATATGGATGCAAATTCACAGCCTATTACGCCTCCGCCTACTATTATAAGGCTCTTAGGTATGATTTTTAATTCCAGTATATCAGTGCTGGATAGAATATCAATATGGTCAAAAGGTAGTCCTGGAAGCTCAAAAGGAATTGAGCCTGCTGCTATGAGTATATTTTTGGCTTCTATTTCTAAATCGCCTGCTTTTATGCGTCCAATATCTTTTATTTCCGCTTTTTCTTTTATTATCTCAAGCTTTCTCGCCTTTAAAAGCATTTCTATGCCGGATGAGAGCTTTTTTACAATAGATTCTTTTCTTTCATATACCCTTGAGAAATCCAGGTCAAAACCTTTTACATTTATCCCAAATTCAGCCGCGCGTTCTATGTTATACAAGGCATTAGCTGATGCTGATAGCGCTTTGGTGGGAATACATCCCCAGTTCAGGCACACCCCGCCTATCTTGTCTTTCTCAAATATACAGGTTTTAAGGCCAAGCTGAGCTGCCCTGATGCCTGCCACATAACCGCACGGCCCTGAACCTATTATAGCTAAATCATATTTGGTGGTCATTTTAGGTCATTCTATCACAAACAACTTTACATTTTAACATTGTTAGAATGTAAAGTTGTTTAGAGGGTTTTGGAGATAGATTCGCGAATTTGACGAGCAGATTCTTTAAAAGCTTGTTTTTCTTCTTCGGTAAGCCCTATCTCTATTATTTTTTCAATACCTTGGCTAGCCAAGGTAACAGGAACTCCTATGTAAATATCTTTTTCGCTGTATTGGCCTTCGAGATAAGCGCTTACGCACATGGATTTTTTCTCATTTTTTATTATAGCCTTTAGCATAAAAAATACGGATGCTGACGGCGCAAAATAAGCGCTTCCTATGCCAAGATGCTTCACTATCTCTGCTCCCCGATTCCTGGCAAGCTCAGAGGCTTCAGAAAACACTTTTTCAGAAATATTTTCTGACCTATTTATCGGAACCATTGTGTCGCCATGGCTCCCCATCATTAAAACCTTGTCTTGGGCAATATCCTGATTTTTTCCCCATAAAGCATTTATAAATCTTGCGTTATCCAAGACGCCTGCCATACCAATAATCTTCTTTGGATCAAAACCAGTGGTTTTCATTACAAGATAGCTCATTACGTCCAAAGGATTTGTAACCACTATAACTATAGACGATGGGCAATATTTTTTAACCTGGCTAGACACTTCTTTTATTATATCTGAATTTTTTTTCAGGAGATCGTCGCGGGACATGCCAGGCTTTCTGGCCAGGCCAGCTGTGATGACTACTATATCCGAACCTTTCATGTCCTCAAAATTCTCTGTGCCGATTATATTAGCCGAGGAATTAACTATAGGCCTTACGTCAGAAATGTCCAGCGCCTTGCCTTTTGCCACGCCTGGCACTATATCAACTAATACTACATCTGCCAGGTCAGCGTCTATAACTCTGGACGCCACCATTGCTCCAACGTTTCCTGCGCCGATAATTGCTATTTTCATAAACTCCCTGCTGTAATTCTGTCCAGACCAGTGGGTTGAGAGGCCTCTTTGACACGAGCGGGCACGGTGTCTCGTGAAGCAAGTGGGGCCATTCGGCACTGAATTGTTTTGCCGTCCGCTACGGTTTATGGTTCGTTCTTCTGTCGACTATCGTATTGTCAACTGACCAGAACTCACCATAAATCCTTGCGGACATCTGCCAAAACAATTCTAATGTGCCTCAAACCCCATTTGCTTCACGAGACGAGCGAGTGTCAAAACGGAGCAAAATTTTCACGCTGGGAAAATTTTGCGTCCTCGAAACCTACTGGGCTGGGCAGAATTACGCTTTGCTTAGTTTCGTAATAATCGCATCTGCCATTTCGCTGGTGCCCACAGCAGATGGATCATCGCGGTCTTTCTTTAGATCGTAAGTAACGTATTTACCCTCTGCTATGATTTCTTCTGTGGCTTTTTCAAGCCTATTGGCTGCTTCTTCTTCGGCCAAATAACGCAGCATCAGCGCCCCGGAAAGTATCATTGCAGTGGGGTTAACTTTATTCATACCTGCGTACTTAGGCGCGCTGCCGTGCACTGCCTCGAATAATGCCATGCTGTCTCCTATATTAGCGCCAGGCGCAATGCCTAAGCCTCCAATAAGGCCTGCGCAAAGGTCAGACAATATATCTCCGTATAGATTCGGCAGCACAAGGACATCATAAAGCTCAGGCTTCTGGACAAGCTGCATACACATATTGTCAACAATTCTATCTTCGAACTCTATCTTGCCTTTGTATTCCTCAGCTACTTCTCTTGCGCATTTTAAAAAAAGGCCGTCTGTTTCCTTCATGATATTTGCCTTATGAACAGCTGTGACTTTACGTCTATTATTTTTAACAGCGTAATCAAAAGCAAATTTTACTATCCTCTTGGACGCGCTTATGGAAATAGGCTTTATGCCTATACTAGAATCAGCTTTTATTGAGATACCGCTTTGTTCTTCAAGATATTTTATCAGATCATTCGTTCTTTTAAGGCCCTGGCTGAACTCTATGCCAGCGTATAGATCTTCTGTATTCTCCCTCACTACCACAAGGTCTATATTTATATATCTCGTTTTTACGCCTTTTATCAACTTACACGGCCTCACGCACGCGTATAAATCAAGGGCCTTTCTAAGCTGAACATTTACTGACCTGAAACCCTTTCCAATAGGCGTTATTATAGGCCCTTTTATGGCAACCTTGTTCTTTATTATTGAATCCAGAACTTGGCCAGGCAAAACTGTTCCGTATTTAGCAATAGCCTCTTCTCCTGCTATCTGCTCTTCCCACGTTATTTTTACGCCTGTGGCGTCTATGCATCTTTTAGCGGCAAGACTGACTTCCCTGCCTATTCCATCGCCTGGAATCAAAGTAACTCTATAGCTCAATTTTCAGCTCCCCGTATTTTTTATAGTAATTCACTATGCCGCCGACCTTTACGAGGTCTTTCTGAAATCTAGTAAATGGCTTTATATGCAGGATATATTGTTTATCTGGGCCTACAACAATACCTTTTTCAATAACCACTTCTATTACGTCTTCTTTTTTTATCTTAGCAGTATCGCATTCTATTAAAGGCAGGCCAAGATTGAATGCGTTTCTATAAAATATCCTAGCAAAGCTTTTGGCAAGCACTGCATGGCATCCTGCATATTTAAGGGCCATGGGCGCCTGTTCTCTTGAAGAGCCGCAGCCAAAATTAGTTCCAGCTATTACGAAAAATTTATCCTTGCCTGCTTTCTTGTAAAATTCAGGATCTATGTCTTCAAATACATGCTTGGCAAGCTGATTCGGGTCAGTAATTGAAAATTTATACCTGCCAGATATAATAAGGTCTGTATTTATATCGTTGCCGAACTTATATGAAACACCTTTCATATAAACCTCTTATAGATTTCTAACTTCATCTGGATTCTTGATATATGTCTTAAAAACATCCTCTGCGATAATACCCTTTTGGTAAAGCGTTTTTAAAGACTTGTCCATTGTATGCATGCCATACTGTCCGCCTGTCTGTATATGCGTAAGAAGCTGTTCTGTTTCATGTTCGCGGATAAGATTTCTTACCGCATTTGTAGCTATCATTATTTCTGTTGCAATAATCCTGCCAGGCCTGTCTTTTCTCGGCAATAACTGCTGCGAAATAACCCCCTGCAAAGTAGTTGAAAGCTGGATCTTTATCTGCTCTTGCTGGTAGGGTGGAAAAACATCTATAATCCTATCTATTGTCTGAGACGCATCCGGAGTATGTAATGTTGCCAGCACAAGATGCCCTGTTTCTGCAGCTGTGAGAACAGTGGAAATTGTCTCCATATCCCTCATTTCACCAACTATTATTACATTAGGATCCTGCCTTAACGCGTGAATCAATGCGCTTGCGAAAGACCTGGTATCAGCATAGACTTCTCTCTGTTTAATTACGCTGCGTTTATTAGTATGCACATATTCTATAGGATCTTCTACTACTATAATTATTGCCTGACGCTCTGTATTTATAAGATCTAACATTGCAGCAAGCGTTGTAGTTTTACCAACTCCTGTGGGGCCTGTAACAAGGACCAAGCCATTGTTTTTACGGCAAAGATCTGCTACGACAGGCGGCAGACCCAGCTCCGTGATAGTTCTTATGTTTAATGACACCAGCCTGAACGCAGCCTCAACGCTTCCTCTCTGCATGTGCACATTGACTCTGAATCTATTCAACCCTGGGACATCCAGAGAAAGATCCAGCTCTAAGTCTCTCTCAAAAACTGCCTTCTGTTTATCATCCAGTATGCTGTACACAAGACGTTTACAATATTCCTTGTCCAGCTTTGGAAAATTTAAAGGTATTAGTTTTCCGTCTACCCTGACAATAGGCGCTGAGTCTACAGTGATATGAAGATCTGATGCATTTTTTTCAACAGCAGTTTTTAGAAGGTCTCTTATATCCATAATTTTATCCTTTACGGTTACTTTATATATTTCCTTGGATCAGCGATCTTACCTTCCAGCGCAGACGCTGCTACAGTAGCAGGAGAACCAAGATAAATAAATGCGTCTGGATTACCCATTCTTCCTTTAAAATTCCTATTGGCAGTTGAAATACAGACTTCGCCATAAGATAGAACGCCGTTATGGGTTCCTACGCAAGGTCCGCAACCAGGCGCAACCACGCATGCGCCTGCTCTTACAAATTCTGTTATCATGCCCTTTTCCATCGCTTTCTGAAAGATATCTTTTGAAGCAGGAGCTATTATCATCTTTACGTTTTCATTTATCTTTTTATTTTTCAAAATAGAATAAGCTATTGCCAGGTCTTCTAATCTTCCGTTTGTGCAGGTTCCTAAAAATGCCTGATCAATTTTCGTACGTTTTAGCTTATTTATCGGCATAACATTGTCTACGGTATGAGGCATTGCTATCTGCGGCGCAATCTTACTTACATCAAATTCCAGCGCTTCAGAATACACAGCATCTTTATCGCTCTTCACCCTACGCCCCCTGCCCTTCACCCCATGCGACCTTAGCCACTTATATGTTTTTTCGTCTGGCTCAATCAGGCCGGCTTTTGCTCCCATTTCAATCGCCATATTGGTTATAGTAAAACGCTCATCCATGCTTAAGCTGTTTATGTACTCCCCTTGGAATTCAACGGCCTTATATGTGGCATAATCAGCCCCTAGTTTCCCTATTACATAAAGTATCACATCTTTTGAATAAACGCCTTTTCTGGTTTTTCCATTAAGTATTATTTTTACAGTCTCAGGAACCTTGAACCAGTTTTTTCCAGTTGCAAGCGCTACTGCGACATCAGTAGACCCCATGCCTGTTGAAAAAACGCCAAGCGCTCCATAAGTGCATGTATGCGAATCAGCCCCCACTACCAGGCTGCCAGGCATAACAAGCCCTGATTCTGGTATAACCTGATGGCACACGCCGGAACCAATATCGAATATCTTCAGATCGTGTTCTTTCGCAAAATTACGCATCTTTTTATGCACCTCTGAAACCCCGATATTCGGGCTTGGGGCGCTATGGTCTATAACCATGCGGAATTTATCTTTATTGAAAACCTTTTTTGCTCCCAGATTTCTAAATGCGTCAATAACAAGCATGCTGGTTCCATCCTGGCCAAAACAAAAATCTATATTTGCGACCACTACGTCACCAGCTTTTGCGTCCTTTTTGCTATGAGAGCTAAATATCTTTTCTGTTATCGTTTTACCCATTTTTATTAAACCATTCTTCTATTCTATCAATACCTTTTTTAATATTTTCCATGCTGGTCGCAAAACTTAATCTTATGTGGCTGTCGGAACCAAAGACCTTGCCAGGGACAACAGCTATCTTTGCCTCATCCAGCAGCTTATCAGTAACTTCCATGCTGGATAATCCCTTTTTATGTATCCTGCAGAAAACATAAAAAGCTCCTTCAGGCTTCAAACAGGAAAGTCCTTTTATTTTATTTATCCTGTCTACTATATAGTCCCTTCTTTTCTCAAATTCATTTCTCATATTGTCTACAATAGCCGTATCGCTGTTCCTAAGCGCCTCTAAGGCTGCCATCTGACTTATAGAAGCAGGGTTTGATGTGGAGTGACTCTGTATATTTTTAATAGCTGTTACAAGCTCATTATTAGATGCGGCAAGATACCCTATCCTCCAGCCAGTCATTGCGAAGCTCTTAGAAACGCCGTTAACCACAACGGTGTTTTTAAAAATATCTTCGCCCAGAGCTGCTATAGATACATGAGAATTGCCGTCAAAGATAATCTTTTCGTAAATCTCGTCGCTGATAATGAGAATCCCTTTACTAGCTGCTATCTTTCCTATCTCCATCAACTCTTCTTTTGCGTAAATAGACCCTGTAGGGTTTGACGGGCTGTTTATTATAAGGGCTTTTGTATTCTTTGTGATTGCTTTTTTGAGATCAGATACTTGTATCCTGAATCCTGAGGAATCATCGGTTTTAATAAAAATAGGCTTTGCTTCTGCGAGATTCACCATCTCAGGATAGCTCAGCCAATAAGGAGACGGTATAATCACTTCATCGCCTTTTTCGCATACTGCCTGTATTATATTGTAAAGTGAATGTTTCGCTCCGCAGGATACAACTATTTGGGAAGGGCTGTAGAAAAGGCTGTTGTCTTTCTGGAATTTCTCACAGATTGCATTTTTTAGTTCATCTGTGCCTGATTCAGCAGTATATTTTGTGAAACCCTGCTGAATAGATTTTATTGCGGCCAGCTTTATGTGGTCTGGCGTGTCGAAATCAGGTTCGCCTGAGCCAAAGCTTACAACATCTATGCCTGAGTTTTTCATTTTCTTGGCTTTGGCTGTGATTGCAAGGGTCAATGACGGGGAAACGCTTTTTGCACGCGAAGAAAGTCTCATGTAGTATAATGCGGGATTAGGCAGGCCTACGAAAAGACGCTCGGACGCCCCAGCGTGGCGTCTTTCGCTCCGCGCCGATTCTCGTCCCTCGACTTCGCTCGGGACTAAGAACCCTGAGCTTGTCGAAGGGTCGCTCGTCCTGTGTAGGCTGGGACCTGAGGCACATTAGAAAAATTTTGGCAAATGTCCGCAAGGGATTACAGCGAGTTTCGATCGGTTGACAATGCGATAGTCGACAGAGAAACAAGCTGTAAACCGTAGCGGACGGCAAAATTATTTCGTGCCGAATGGTCCCAGCCTGCACAGGACACCGTGCCCGCTCGAATCGACGAGGCTTTTCTTTAGGCCTGCCTAACCCCTTTTATTTTAAAATATTACTTAATCCCCTTTTCGTCCAAAGAATTTCTTGAAGAATCCGGGTCTTCCTATTGGTTTCTCATGCTTCTTGGGTTGTGGCGTTTCTTTTTTGTGCTCTTCTTTCCTGTGCTCTTCTTTTTTTGGCTCAGGCGAAACAATCTTCTCCTCTTTTTCAATCTTAGTTTCAAGCGCTGGAGCAGCAAGTTTTTTCTCTTTTTTCTCCGTTTTCTTTTTATGTTCAGGAGGTTTTGGCTTTTCAACAAATTCAAGTATGGCCATTTGCGCATTATCTCCGCGCCTTTTTTCAGTCAGCATAACTCTTGTATAACCGCCTTTTCTATCCTTAAATAAAGGCGCAAGTTCATTAAAAAGCATGCCAACCAATTTTCTATCGCCGAGAATAGCATAAGCGCTGCGCTGATTAGTTACTGTTTTTTCTTTTCCGAGAGTTATGAGTTTATCAGCCAGGCGCGAGGTCTCTTTTGCCTTTACTTTTGTTGTAGTGATGCTCTTATTGATAATAAGCCCTGTAACCAGGCTCTTGAGCGTTGCCTTGTAATGGCTCCTCTGTCTTCCAAATCTTACGCTGTGTTTATGGTGTCGCATATAAATCCTTTATTTTTTAGAATCTTTTGGTATTTCCATGCCTAGAGAAAACTCCATGCTTTTGAGTATTTCTGTTATTTCCTGAAGCGACTTTTTACCAAAATTCCTATACTGAAGCATTTCCTGCTCTGTTTTTGTGACAAGCTCTCCTATAGTCTTTATGTGCGCCTCTCTGAGGCAATTACCGCTTCTTACAGAAAGTTCAAGTTCTGAAACAGGGAGTTTTAATTTTTCCAGCATTTCCTTATTTTCCTGAGTACCTTCTTCCTGCGCTTCGTCTTCCACGACAATCTGGCCGAATTTTAAAAACACCTCGAGGTGTTTATGCAGTATATGCGATGCGTACAGGATAGCGTCTTTCGGCTCCATGCTGCCGTTTGTCCATATCTCCAATATCAATTTGTCATAATCTGTGATCTGGCCAACCCTGGTATTTTCCACGTGATAGCTTACCCTTCTTACAGGAGCAAATATGGAATCTACGGGTATGGCGCCTATTACCTGGCCTTCTTTTTTATTTCTCTCCGAAGGCACAAATCCTCTGCCCCTGCCAATTTCAAGCTCCATATTAAAACTTGCATCCTTTGTAAGAGTCGCTATATGCAGGTCTGGATTTATTATTTCTATTGTCTCATCAGCCACTATGTTCTTTGCTGTAACCTCGCCTTTTTTAGTAGCCTTTAAACGCAGTATCTTCGGATTGCGAGTCTCTGATTTAAGAAACAGTTGCTTTATATTTAAAATAATCTGCGGGACATCTTCCAATACGCCCGGTATTGTAGAAAATTCATGCAATACGCCGTCTATTTTTACAGAGGTAACCGCTGTCCCCTCAATAGAAGATATGAGAATACGCCTCAAAGAATTCCCTATTGTGGATCCAAAGCCTCTTTCAAACGGTTCTGCGATAAATTTTCCATATGTCTTAGAATAACTAGCCTCATCGCACTCTAATCTTTTAGGCATCTCGAACGTCTTCCAGCTTATCCCCATTTATTCCTCCAATTTTTTATTTCGAGTATAGTTCTACAATCAGCTGTTCTCTTATGTCAGCTGCCATATCGTTTCTTTCAGGAAGCCTTGTAACCTTTGTCCTAAGGCCAACTTTGTCCACTTCGATCCAGCTTGGACAAGGCCTGTCTTTTAATTTATCAGCAGATTCTTTAACCCTTTTTATGGTTTTTTCTTTTGGTTTTATAACTACAATATCGCCTGTTTTTACGGAATAGGACGGTATGTCCACTTTTTTATTATTAACAAGTACATGGCCATGCATTACCATCTGTCTTGCCTCAGGCCTTGAGGAAACAAACGAGGACCTGAATATAATATTATCCAGTCTTCTCTCTAAAAGCTCCAGAAGCTTTGAGCCTGTAATGCCTTTTGAACGGCTGGCTGTTTGAAAATATTTTCTAAACTGGCGCTCCAATATTCCGTATATCTTTTTCACCTTCTGCTTTTCTCTTAATTGCATACCATAGTTTGAAAGCTTGATCCTCTGGCCTTTTCCATGCTGCCCTGGGGCATAGCTCCTTTTATCAAAACCGCATTTCTCAGTATAACATCTCTGGCCTTTTAAAAAAAGCTTTGCGCTCTGTCTTCTGCATACCCTGCACGATGATCCTGTATATCTTGCCATATTTAGACCCTTCTCCTTTTCGGCGGCCTGCAGCCATTATGCGGAATAGGCGTTACATCCTTTATAGCGCTTATACGCAGCCCCGCTGCCTGTATAGCCCTTATTGCCGCTTCTCTGCCTGAACCAGGGCCTTTTACAAAAACCTCCACATCTTTAAGGCCATGCTCAATAGCCTTTTTTGCAGCGTCGCTAGCAGTCATCTGCGCTGCAAAAGGCGTAGATTTCTTAGATCCTGTGAAACCTACAGACCCGCAGCTTGCCCACACTATTGCATTACCCTGCCGATCAGTTATAGTAACTATTGTATTATTGAAAGTTGCTAGAACATGAACTATTCCGCTGGTGATATTTTTAATAATTTTTTTCTTCGCTATTTTAGGCTTTTCTGTCATATTATTTGCTCTCCTTGCTATGATCTCCCGTTGTAGGCTTAGTGGCTTTTCTTGTCACGCCCACTGTCTTTCTGGGGCCTTTTCTGGTTCTTGCGTTTGTCTTGGTTCTCTGGCCTCTTACAGGCAAAGACCTTCTGTGCCTGTAGCCTCTATATGAACCAATGTCTATGAGCCTTTTTATATTCTGAGAAATATCTCTTCTCAAATCTCCTTCAACTTTATATTCCTTTTGAATAATAGCAGCTACCCTGGAAACCTCATCCTCTTTCATATCCTTTGCCCTAGTGTCAGGATTTACGCCTGCCTGTTTTAATATCTTGTTTGACAGAGGCCTTCCTATACCGTAAATATAAGTTAAAGCTATCTCTATGCGTTTTTCTTTTGGTAAATCGATACCTGCAATCCTCGCCATCTTTTCTCCTTTAAACTTTTAAACTATAAGTCAGCCTTGTCTTTGTTTATGTTTAGGGTTTGAACAAATTATTCTCACAACGCCTTTACGCTTTATAATCTTACATCTATCGCATATAACTTTTACCGAAGCCTTTACTTTCATTTAATACCCCTCATTTTATATCTGCAGGGGGCAGGCATGCCTGTCCCCTGCCTCTTATTTAGCCCTGTACGTAATTCTTCCTTTTGTCAGGTCATAAGGCGAAAGCTCCATTTTTACCTTATCTCCTGGCAGAATCTTTATAAAATTCATTCTCATTTTTCCTGAAACATGCGCAAGTACTTTGTGGCCATTTTCCAATTCAACTCTGAACATTGCGTTTGGCAATGAGTCTACCACAGTACCCTCAACTTCTATTGCTTCTTCTTTAGGCATATGTATAGTCACCTTTCCCGCGCCCTACTCCATCACATATTATGTCAGTATTCTCGCCTTTCCATCTGTCACTGCCACAGTATGTTCAAAATGAGCTGATAATAATCTATCTTTTGTAACAGCTGTCCAGCCATCGCTCAAGATTTCTACTTCGTATCCCCCTTCATTTATCATAGGCTCTATTGCTAGAACCATCCCGCTTTTTAATCTGGGGCCTGCGCCCTGCTTGCCAAAATTAGGCACCTCTGGGTCTTCATGCAGATTTTTACCTATACCATGGCCAACAAACCCTCTGACTACCCCGTAACCATGCGACTCTGCAAACTTTTGTATTGCATTTGAAATATCAAAGAGCCTGTTGCCTTCTATAGCCTTTTCTATTCCAAGGTACAAGGCCTTTTCTGTAACCTCTACGAGAGAACACGCCTTTTGACTAACTTTATCTCCAACCGGTATCGTAAGCGCGCTATCTGCGTAATACCCATTCTTTTCAATGCCTACATCTATGCTTAATATATCTCCGGAAGAAAGAACTGTATCTCCTGGAATACCGTGCACTACCTGTTCGTTTAAAGAAGTGCATATAACTCCTGGAAATCCCCTATACCCAAGAAACGCAGACCTGGCATGAGATTTCTTTATTATCTCCGCTGCCTTTCTTCCAAGATCAGCAGTAGTTACTCCAGGCCTTGCTGCGTATTTAAGTTCCTCCAGAATCAGTTTAACTATTTTCCCTGCTTCAGATATAAGCTCAAGCTCATTTTCTGACTTTATTTCTATCATCTGCTTCGCAGGCGTTTAATATCTCGGATAACTCGCTGTAAACCTTTGGGGCTTCCAGGTCGCCTGAAACTTCTTTAAGTATCCCTTGAACTTTATAATAATCTATAAGTTCTTTTGTCTTAATATCGTAAACTTCCAGCCTCTTTTTTATAGTTTCTTCGCTGTCATCTTTTCTCTGATAAAGCTCTGAGCCGCACTTATCGCACACGCCCTGTTTTTTTGGAGGCATGTTTGTTATATGATAACTTGCGCCGCATTTAGAACAAAGCCTTCTGCCTGTGAGCCTCAAAATAACAGTTTTTATGCTGGTCTTAAAATATACAACCATGTCTATTGACAGCTTAAGTTTATTTAATTCTCTATCCAGATTATTTGCCTGATATACGGTCCTGGGAAAACCGTCCAGGATAAAATCCTCTTGGCTTCGCGCATTCTTTATAGTATCAAGCATCATCTCTATCACAATATCGTCTGGGACAAGCTCTCCTTTATCCATGAAGGCTTTTGCTTTTTTGCCTATAAGAGTCCCGTTTTTTACATTCTCTCTTAAAATATCTCCTGTGGAAAGATGTAAAAATTCTTTTTTATCCGCAAGCATAACTGCCTGAGTTCCTTTGCCTGCTCCTGGAGGCCCTAATAATACTATTCTCATAACTATCTTCTCCCGCGAATCCTTCCCTTTTTAAGGAAGCCTTCGTAATGCCTCATTAAAAGCTGGGATTCTACTGCTCTCATTGTGTCAAGCATAACGCCTACTACTATCAAAAGCGCTGTGCCTCCGAAGAAACTTGCTATGAGATACGGTATTTTAAGCCACGCGCCAAGCATATCAGGAAAAACAGCTATGAACGCCAGGAATATTGCGCCTGGAAGCGTAATCCTTGTCATTATAAAATCAAAATATTCCGCAGTAGGCCTGCCCGGCCTTACGCCAGGCAC
>Ga0154361_107_pt1 | contig 63000 bp, 57 predicted proteins | sample RifGroA2_FD_115889 | JGI IMG/M metagenome (GOLD analysis project Ga0154361, IMG submission 115889) | Omnitrophica bacterium GWA2_41_15
TACGCTATAATCTCCGACACAACCCCTGCGCCTACTGTATGTCCACCTTCACGAATTGCAAAGCGAAGCTCTTTTTCCATGGCGATAGGGATTATGAGTTCTCCTTCTAAGTCAACGTTGTCTCCGGGCATGACCATTTCAACGCCCTGAGGCAGTTTTGCGACCCCGGTTACGTCAGTGGTCCTGAAATAAAACTGGGGCCTGTAACCATTGAAGAAAGGCGTATGTCTTCCGCCTTCTTCTTTTGTCAATATGTACACTTTTGCTTTGAATTTTGTATGGGGGGTAATAGAGCCTGGTTTTGCAAGGACTTGCCCGCGCTCAATATCAGCTTTTTCAACACCTCTTAAAAGAACTCCTACATTGTCTCCGGCCTGTCCTTCATCAAGAAGTTTTCTGAACATCTCTATGCCTGTAACTACTGTTTTCTTGGGCTTTTCTGTCAAACCTACTATGTCAATATCTTCTCCTATCTTCACAACGCCTCTTTCTATACGGCCGGTTGCAACTGTTCCGCGGCCTGTGATACTGAATACGTCTTCAACTGCCATTAAGAAAGGTTTTTCAACGTCTCTTTTTGGCATAGAGATATAGGAATCAACCTGTTTCATGAGCTCTAGGATTGGGCCGCATGACTTACATTCATCTTTACCGCAGCCGCAGTTCATTGCGTTAAGGGCCGAGAGTCTTACTATCGGAATCTTGTCCCCGGGAAATTCATATTTTTTAAGGAGGTCTCTTACTTCGAGTTCTACGAGGTCTAATAATTCCGGGTCGTCAACTGCGTCAACTTTATTTAAGGCTACAACTATCGCAGGGACACCTACCTGACGGGCCAGGAGTATATGCTCTCTTGTCTGAGGCATTGGGCCGTCGACAGCAGAGACTACAAGTATTGCCCCGTCCATCTGGGCGGAACCCGTAATCATGTTCTTTATATAATCAGCGTGCCCTGGGCAATCAACGTGAGCGTAATGGCGATTCTCGGTTTCATATTCTGCGTGATGAACGTTAATGGTAACGCCGCGTTCCTTCTCTTCTGGGGCGTTATCGATTTCATCGTAGTTCATTGCTTTGGCTAAGCCGCGGCTAGAAAGAACCTTTGTGATAGCGCTGGTGAGCGTGGTCTTGCCGTGATCAACATGCCCTATGGTGCCGATATTTACGTGTGGTTTTTTACGCTCAAATTTTTCTTTTGCCATGTTAACCCTCCTGATTAAACGTTAATCGACGGAGCTGCTGATGGGAATTGAACCCATGACCTCTTCCTTACCAAGGAAGTGCTCTGCCGACTGAGCTACAGCAGCATAAAATGCTGCTATCATGGTATATAGAATTAAGAATTTTACCATATTCTAGCCTATTGTCAAGAAAAAAATAATATATTTTTATATACTATGAAGGATTTATTCCCTAATCTGGAGCTGGCGAGAGGAATCGGCGCTTTGTCCTTCGGACAAAGTCGGCCACTCGCTTTGCTTACGCTACTCCTATTTGTCGCAGCTTTTCCTCGCTTCGCTCGGCGCAAAGCTCACTTCGATTCCTCTTTACATATTCGGAGCTGGCGAGAGGAATCGAACCTCCAACCTATGGTTTACAAAACCATTGCTCTGCCGTTGAGCTACGCCAGCGAAATTTGCGAAACAAAATTCGGAGCGGGTGAACGGGATCGAACCGTCGTAACTAGCTTGGAAGGCTAGCGCTCTACCATTGAGCTACACCCGCATAGTAGATGGTGGGCAGAAGTGGATTCGAACCACTGTAGGCGTGAACCATCAGATTTACAGTCTGACCCCTTTGGCCACTCGGGTATCTGCCCCTAATAATTTTATTGCGTACGGAATATTTTCTAAAATATCGCCCGCTATTAATCCTATTTCCCCTTTATCCTTTGCCGCAAGGTCTCCTGCAAGGCCATGCACATAAACGCCTAATACACTTGCGTCAAATATCTTTAGCCCCTGGCTAAGAAAACTTGCGATAATTCCTGCAAGCACATCTCCGCTTCCTGCAGTAGCCATGCCAGGATTGCCAGTAGTATTTATATAATATTTTCCGCTCGGCTCCGCCACTACAGTGCCTGCGCCTTTTAAAACTACCACAGCATTATAATCATGCGAGAATTTTTTTGCAACAATTAATCCATGATTTTTTACATACTTTATCTCTTTTTTAATAAGCCTTGACATCTCTCCTGGATGAGGGGTAATTACATAACTCGGTTTAATTTTTTTGAGCAGACTCACATTTTTACTTATTGCATTTAATGCGTCCGCGTCCAGGACCATTGGTTTGTCAATTTTAAGAATTAATCTGAGTATTAATTTTTGAGTTTCAGGATGCTGCGAAATCCCTGGCCCTAAAACTACGCTATCTGAAGCCTTAACTTTCTTTAGTATCTCTCTCTCTGCTTTTAAAGATAATGTTATTTCTTTTGTTTCAGCCAAGCTGAGAGTCATTACCTCTGTAAGCTTTTGGGACATCATTAAATTCAATGAAACAGGTACGCCTAATGTAGCAAGGCCTGCGCCTGAACGAAGCGCTGCGTTTGAGCACAGCGCTGCTGCGCCTGTTAATCCTCTGGACCCAGCCAGAATAAAAACATGCCCAAAATTACCCTTATAGCTATTTCTCGGCCGTTTTTTAAGTAAACCCTTAAATTCTCGTTTTATTTTAATACTCATTTCTCCACAATATTGCATTGCTGACTGCGTAATTATTCGTATGAGACATGCTGACTATTATCTTGTTTAGTTTATTCTTGTTTGCAAATCTCCTGGCTTCCTCGTGTAATATCACTTCCGGCTTGCCTTTTGAATCATTCAGGACTTCTATATTTTTTAAGTTTACACCCACCCTTGTATCCCCGAATGCCTTTAAGACTGCTTCTTTACAGGCAAACCTCGCAGCCAAATTTTCATGCGGAAATTTTTTCTTGTTCGCATAAGAAAGTTCCCGCTTGGTAAAAACCCTGTTCAGGAATTTATCGCCCCAGATATCCAAAGCTTTTTTTACCCGCGATACCTCTATTATATCAATTCCGGTTCCTATAATCATTTCAATCTCTCCAGCAACCCGCCAATGTTACAAAACGAGTATGGCTTGTTTTGTAACATTAGGAGCACAATGCCTTCATATCCTGAACTGCTTGGCACAATCCTGTAAACACAGCTCGAGATATTATCGAATGGCCGATATTTAGTTCGTTTATGCCTTTAATATCAGCTATTGGTTTAACATTCATATAATTAAGGCCGTGTCCTGCGTTTACAATAATGTCTCTGGACATTGCGTACTCAGCCGAATCTTTTATTTTCTTAAACTCTCTGGCCATAGACTTCTTGTCTTTCGCCAGGCTATACTCTCCTGTATGTATTTCTATAGTGCCTATACCTATATATATAGCAGAACGGATTTCGTTCTTGTCAGGCCCAATAAAAACACTTACGTCTATGCCTTTTTTATTGAATAATGCCGTTATTTTAGCCAGCTTTTTTTCAAATTTTATAACGCTTAACCCGCCTTCTGTTGTAAGTTCCTGCCTTTTTTCAGGCACTAGAGTAACTTGATCAGGCCCAAGCTTCAAGGCAATATCCACTATCTCCGGATTTATTGACATCTCAAGATTAAACCTTGTATTTATTCTCTTTCTTAACTCAAAGACATCCCTGTCGTTTATGTGCCGCCTGTCTTCCCTTAGATGCGCAACAATACTGTCGCAACCTGCCTTCTCGCATATCAAAGCAGCTTCAATAGTGTCAGGTTCGATCCCTCCTCTGGCCTGCCTTAAAGTTGCAACGTGATCTATGTTGACTCCTAACTTAGGCATTTTCTTTTTTTCTCCTGAAAATATTTTTATTTCACTGGCTTTTTATTATAGGGCGGATTTTGAATCTGACTTATAACCGAAGATTTATATAATTGCTTGACCATCTTTTTTTCTTTGATCAGCTCTTCGTTAACATAAAACCACGTTATTACAGCAAGTGTCAGCGATACTATCTTTATCCAGAAATTATTTATTATCCAATTATTCATATTATTTCCTATTTTTCTTATCCGGCCTGTAAAGATTACTCAGAACTCTCTCCAGAGATTCTCTGTCCAGATCATGTGTAAGCCTGCCGCCTATTGCTACAGAAACCCCGCCTGTTTCTTCAGACACAACAACTACTATAGCGTCGGTCTCCTCGCTCAAACCAAGAGCTGCCCTGTGCCTTGTGCCAAGGGTCGTTAAAACCTTTGGATTCTGCGTAAGCGGAAAAAGACATCCTGAAGCAGCTATCCTTTCTCCTGCAACAACTATACCTCCGTCGTGAAGCGGGGTATTCGGCATGAATATAGTTATTAAAAGCTCTGAATTCACTTTTGCATCTATCTCTATGCCGCTTTCTATATAATTTTCAAGCCTCGTCTCTCTTTCGATAGCAATAAGCGCTCCTATCTTTTTCTTGGATAGCAAAAAACACGCTGTGGTTATTTCACTTATTATCTCTGACTCTTTGAGGAAAAATCTGGACCACCTGCGCTGCCCTATGTTAGCAAGACCCCTTCTTATCTCTTGCTGGAATATTATAAGAAATGCCAATATAGACAATGCGAATATTTTTGTAAATATCCAGTTTATCCTCTCGAACCCAAGCTGCCTGGTAATGATAAATATCAGAGTTATTAAAATCACGCCTCTTAAAATATATACGCCCCTGGTGCCTCTTGCAAACAGTAAAATACCATAATACACAAACCACAATATGCCTATCTCTATTAATATCTTGGCTAACGATAGGTAATCATTCATTATTTTTCTCCGTTACGGCTAATTGCATCGGCAACCATAACAACCTGCTTCATTTCTTTAACGTCATGCACCCTTACTATATCTGCGCCGTTTTTGATTGCTATAGCTACTGACGCTGCTGTGCCGAATTGCCTTTTATCAGATTTAGCTCCCGTGAGTTTTCCTATAAAAGACTTTCTCGAAGTTCCGATGAGTACAGGCAGCTTAAATTCTTTAAATTCAGAGAGCCTGTTTAAAATCTGAAGATTATGCTCTAGTGTTTTTCCAAATCCAATTCCAGGATCTATTATTATATTTTCTTTTTTTATGCCCCTTATTATTGATTTTTCAATAATAATTTTTAGCTTCTCTTTAATTTCCTGAACCACATTCCCATAATTCGGGCTATGTTGCATTGTTTGTGGAGTGCCTTTTATATGCATCAGCACAACCTTTGCATTAAATCCCTTAGCCACATCTATAATTTCAGGATCCGACTCCAAACCTGTTATATCGTTTACTATTGATGCCCCGTTTTCTAACGCAAGCCTGGCAACCTCTGACTTGGCTGTATCTATTGAAATAGGAACGCTTATTCTTTTTGACAATCTTTTGATAATAGGTATTGTCCTTTTTATCTCTTCTTCAGTTGTAACAGGCTCTGCGCCTGGCCTGGTAGATTCGCCTCCTATGTCAATTATATCAGCCCCGTCTTCAACCATCCCTTCTGCTATACTGACTGCTCTATCTACATCTTGATATATGCCGTCTCCGCTAAAAGAATCAGGCGTGACATTCAGTATCCCCATTATATAAGTACGGGAACCAAATTTAAAATCTGTCATACTTGCGCAGGAAAAACTATCTTTTTTACCTCTTCCGAATCCAATACCTCTTTTTCAAGCAATGTTTCAGCAAGGGCTTTTAATTTTTCAACATTAGCTGTTAATTCATCTTTTGCCCGCTTATAGCACTCTTCTATGATTTTGCGTATCTCTTTATCTATTTCCACAGCTGTTGCTTCGCTGTAATTTCTTTCTTCCACAATATCGCGGCCAAGAAATATCTGATCTTCTCTCCTCCCAAAAGTAAGATTTCCAAGTTTCTCGCTCATGCCCCATCTCATTACCATATCCCTGGCAATATCAGTAGATTTTTCTAAATCGTCTTGAGCGCCCGTTGAAAGCTCCCCGAACACAAGATCCTCGCTGGCCCTGCCGCCCAATATGCCAACTATCCTTCCTATCAGTTCTTTTTTAGTCACGATGTATCTATCTTCCAAAGGCAGCCTCATCGTGTAACCAAGCGCAATGCCCCTTGGTATAATAGAAACTTTATGCAAAGGGTCAGCTCCTGGTATCAGAAGCGCTAAAAGCGCATGGCCTGATTCATGATACGAAACTATTTTTTTCTCCTCTAGGTTTATAACTCTTGTCTTTTTTTCAGGCCCTGCAATAACTCTTTCAATAGACTCTCCTAATTCTTTCATCTCCACATTCTCTTTATTTCTCCTCGCAGCCAAAAGAGCAGCCTCGTTCACAAGATTAGCAAGGTCTGCCCCTGAAAAACCAGATGTCTGCCTTGCAATGTATTTAAGGTCAGCGTCTTTGTTGAGCTTAATGCCTTTTGTGTGAACTTTCAATATCGCTTCTCTGCCTATGATATCAGGCCTGGAGATAACTATTGTTCTGTCAAATCTCCCTGGCCTTAACAATGCCGGGTCCAGAACATCAGGCCTGTTGGTAGCTGCTATCAGTATAACGCCTTCCTGTGTATCGAATCCATCCATCTCTACAAGAAGCGCGTTCAAAGTCTGTTCCCGTTCGTCGTGGCCACCGCCTATTCCTGCGAACCTCTGCCTTCCTACTGCATCTATTTCATCAATAAAAATAATGCATCCTCTGCCGCTTATCTTTGCAGAGCGTTTGGCTTGCTCAAAAAGATCTCTTACTCTGGAGGCGCCTACGCCCACAAACATCTCTACGAAATCAGAACCGCTTATGTTGAAAAATGGCACACCTGCTTCGCCGCTCACTGCCTTTGCTAGAAGGGTTTTTCCCGTGCCAGGGGGCCCCATCAATAAAACGCCTTTAGGAATCTTGCCGCCTAATTTCTGGAACCTCTTAGGATCTTTTAAAAATTCTATAATCTCCTTCAATTCTTCTTTTGCTTCGTCAACCCCGGCAACATTATCAAATGTTATTTTTAATTTATCGCCTGCTATTTGTTTTGCGCGACTTTTCCCAAACGAAAGTATTTTGCCTCCTCCCTGCGCACCTCTATATACAAAAAACCACAGGAATCCTATGAATAAAAGCATTGGCCCAAGTGAATAAAAAAGATTTGTCCACAACGTCTTTGGAGGTTTAACATCAAAATCAGGCACATTGTTACGTAATAAATTTAAAAGCTCAGGATCTTCCTGGGGTATATGCACTGTAAAACGCGCTCCGCTGGAAAACGTGCCTTTGAGCTCATCCTCCATTTTTACAACAGACTTAATGGCCACTGTTTGTTTATTGCCTTGTAATAGCCTGTAAAATTCACCGTAACTCAGCTCTTTTGGAAGCGAAGCTTGGGAGAAAGAATCCATCCTGAATATATATATAAGAAGCAAAAACAGCCCTACCCATAATAAAATATTCTTATTAACTTTATTCCCGCCTTTATTTTCCATTTTCATACATCTCCTAAATTAGATACATATATTACCACAACTTATTTGAATAAATCAACTTTTTATTAATTTCAAGACAATATTTGTTCTATCTTTTGCAACACTTATGCCTGCTGGTAAGTTAACTATTGAGTTCGCAGGCCTGTTATTAATTAAATCTTCCATTTCCTTCCAGTGCTGATACGTAAATCTTCTCAGGTCACCCTTGAATTCTTCCAGGGCAGCCCTTAAAATTCTTTTTCTTATAGCTTCTGGCTGCTTTTTAAATTTCTTGATATCTATTAGAATCTCTTCCTGCCTGACTTTCGACACGCTCTTAAATTTTCTATTTGCATATTTAATTAGAAATTCATTCTCCACTTGTAAGTTCTCTGCCATATTAGCAAGGACTTCCTTGATATTAGAATTAAAATCTTTTTCCAAAAGAGGTATTAATTCCAGCCTGATTTTATTTCTTGTAAAGATAGTTTTCTCGTTCGAAGAATCTTTTCTGAATTCAAGGCCTGTTTCTGAAATAAAAGCCTCCACATCTTTTCTGGATATTTCTATAAGCGGCCTTATTATTTTAAACCCCTGCATATCTTTAACAGGGCTAATCCCTCCCAAGCCTTTCATGCCAGCTCCTCTTATTATCCTCATAAGAACTGTCTCAGCCTGATCATCCCTTGTATGGCCAACTGCTATTTTATCCACGCCTCTTTCTTTTGCAACCCGCTTAAAAAAATCATATCTCTCAAACCTTGCAGCCTCTTCTGGAGAAATCCCTTTTTCCTTACTAATCCTTGGGACATCTATTTCTTCCCAAGCAATTTCAAGACTGTATTTTTTCGCAAGCTCTTCGCAAAATTTCCTGTCAGCTCTGGATTCTTCTCCTCTAAACCTGTGGTCCAAGTGAGCAATCAATATGGTTAATGAATATTCTTTCTTCAGATCGCATAACACATGAAGCAGGGTAACTGAATCAGGCCCTCCCGAAAGACCTACCAGAACACTATCATTTTTCTTTAACATATTATATTTTTTTATGGTGGATTTAACTTTGTCTAGAAAAGTGGCAGGCATTATATTTTTGTAATGGTAGCGGCGAGTGGATTTGAACCACTGACACGCCGGGTATGAGCCGACTGCTCTGCCAGGCTGAGCTACGCCGCCAAATTTTACGAAGTAAAATTTGATCCTGAGGCTGCGACTGAATAAGGAGCAGCTGAAGGACCTTCTTACCTCAACACTTCATTCAAGCTTCCAGTCCTATATCCTTCTAAATCCAGCGTAATATACTTAAACTCAAGCTGTTTTAAATGTTTTGTTATTTTATCACAAAATTTTTTATTCACAAACCTTTTTATATCCTCTTTTTCTACTTCAATTCTTGCAACATTGCCATGATAACGAACCCTTACTTGAGTTATGCCCTGCCTTTTTATAAAATCTTCCGCTGCCTCTATTTTTACTAACGTCTTTTTATTTATCTTTTCGCCATATGGGAATCTGGAAGCCAAGCATGCCATTGAAGGCAGCATAGCGGTCTCTAATTTTAATTTCGTAGAATATCTTCTTATATCATATTTTGAAAACCCTGCTTCCATAAGAGGGCTTCTTATCCCTAACTCCTTTTTTGCTATACTGCCGGGCCTATAATCCTTTGCATCGTCTGTATTTGATGCGTCCAGCACATAGTTAAAACCCTGCTTTCTTGCTATTTCATTTAGTTTGCAGAATAATTCTTTCTTGCAATAATAACATCTATTAATTGGATTCTTTGTAAAATTTTTATTTTTAAGCTCATCTGTAAAGATTATTTTGTGCCTTGCTCCTAGCTTTTTTGCAAATCTCTTTGCCTGTTTAAGCTCAGAGCTGGTATATGTCTCTGAAACAGCTGTTACAGCCAGGACATTCCCATCCTGCAAAATATCCTTTGCCATCTTAAGCAAAAAACTACTATCCACCCCTCCTGAAAACGCCACAACGACCCTGCCCATTCCCATCAAAATCTTCTTCAATCTCTCTAATTTACCCAAATCGCCATCCTTTTATCCCCCCCCCATGTTACAAAACGAGTATGACTTGTTTTGTAACAGGCACGAATTGTAAAGTTACGATAATATTTTGTCGATCCAGCCGCCGCCTGAGACATATTCTCCATCATAAAAAACAGCTGCTTGTCCTGGCGTTATTGCGCTTTGTGGCTCTTTAAAATCTACTTCTGCAATATTGCCGCCTAAATCCTTTACGTAAGCCCAAGCCTTTTTATGATTATATCTTATCTTCACCTCTAAATCTTTTTCTTTTTCAGTATCCTTTGCCAGCCAGTTGATTTTCTTCACCAGAAATCTTTTTTTCTTAACATCTTCCGCGGCTCCGACAACAATAATATTATGCTTAGGCCTTATTTCTGTAACATAAAGAGGTTCTTTGGCGGCTATGCCAAGCCCTCTGCGCTGGCCTATTGTAAAATTCCAGAAACCCATATGATTTCCAAGCGCCTTGCCAGATCTATCTATTATATTGCCTTTCTGAGGCTTTATATTTCTATACTTTTTTATAAAATCAGAATAATTATTATCAGGAACAAAACATATCTCCTGACTATCAGGCTTATCGTATATGTTAAGCTCTAATTCCTTTGCTTTACGCCTGATATCATCCTTTGTAAAATTTCCTATCGGAAATAGTATTTTTTTCAACTGGCTTTGTTTCAGGCAAAATAAAACATAAGATTGGTCTTTTGCTTTATCAACAGATTCTCTCAGCCCATAAGAACCATTTATACATTCGCCCGCCACAGAAACCAATGGCGGGCTCAGTATTCCGCCCAAGGAACCCCGGGCATTAGCCCGGGTGGGCTCCATTTCTATCCTGGCATAATGTCCTGTTGCAATAAAATTACAGCCTAGGCCAATTGCTTTTTTAAGCAGACTGCCGAACTTTATTTTTTCGTTGCAAACAATACATGGATTAGGGGTTTTGCCTGCTAAATATTCTTTTACAAAATAGTCTATTACATTCTTTTGGAAGTCCGCTTCAAGATTTAAAACATAATGTTTTATGCCGAGGACTCTTGAAACCTTTCTTGCGTCTTCTATATCTTTTAATGAGCAGCACGCCTTTTCTTTTTCCTTGCCGCATAACTCCTTCGGCCAAACCTTCATGGTGGCGCCTATGACTTCATATCCAGCTTCATTCAGAATAGCTGCTGCCACAGAGCTGTCCACCCCGCCACTCATCGCAACTAGTACTCGCTTATTCTTCATATTGCTATTATTGCAAGGCCTTTTAGGGTAAGCTCTGGGTCTATTTTATCAATACTTTCGCAATAGGGCCCTATAAGTTTAGAAAAACCCCCTGTAGCTATAACCTTGGCATTTCTCGAATACCGTTTTTTCAGCTTATACACTATGCCATCGCATAAACTGCTGAAACCATATACGATCCCTATAAGCATGCTTTCCTTTGTTTCTTTACCCAATATACCTTTTGGTTTTTTGATAATAACTTTTGGCAGAAGCGCTGTCTTTTCATACAATGCCCACAATGAAATCCCTGGGCCAGGCGCTATAACTCCGCCAATATATTGCCGCTTCTCGTTTACAATATCTATTGTTATGGCTGTGCCAAAATCCACAACTATACATGCCCCACCGTATAGCTCATACGCAGCCCTGGCATTCACAAGCCTGTCAGAACCTACTTGCTCAGGGTTTTTGTAAAGATTCTTAACCCCGCTGTCCACATCTCTTCCAACAACTATGCAATTTATGTTAATTGTTTTTTTAACAGCCTTTTCTACATTTTTTAAAGCAATAGGCACTACGCTAGTTACAATCACAGAATCTATAACCTTAAGATAAAGCTTTAATTTTACCTCATAGTCTCCAGCCAAATCACCAGAATACGTAGGTATTCTAAAAGCCCTCTTTAAAACCTTTTTATCAAAAATGCCATTATGAATACTTGTATTGCCAATATCAATTGCTAACAGCATAACTACCTCAGCATTGTCACATCGCCAGCAAGAACCCTTTCATTGAGCCCTGAATCCATTCTTAATACAAGAGCGCCGTCCTTGTCAACATCTATAGCATAGCCTTCAATCTTTGTCTCGTGATATGTCACCTGAACCCTTGTGCCCAGAAAGTTTGAAAATTCTTTATATTCTCTTATAATCTCGCCTATATGGCCGCTATTAAAAAGCCTGTAATATTTGTCCATATTTTTAAAAATACTTCTTACTATTTCAACTCTGGATAACTCTCTGCCAAACTCTTCTGCAATAGAAGTTGCGCCTTTCGGCAAAAGCTCTTTTTTTGTATTTATATTAATCCCTATGCCTATTATAACAAAATTAATCTTGTCTGTCTCCGCATTCATTTCAGTCAATACGCCGCATATCTTTTGCCTATCTATCAAAACATCGTTTGGCCATTTTATAAACGCGGCCAAATTTGTCATTTCTCTGATTGTCTTTGCGACGCTCAGAGCTGAAAAAAGCGTAATGCTGGACACCTCTTTTGGCAATATATCTGGCCTCAATATAATAGACATATATGCGCCTTTGGATTTAGGAGAAACCCAAATTCTACCCATCCTTCCTCTGCCAGCAGTCTGCGATTCTGCTATAACAATAGACCCCTCTTTTTCTCCGGCCATGGCAAGATCATGCGCCGCATCATTGGTAGAGGCTATTTCTTTGTAAGAATAAATCTTTTTGGCTATGATATCTGTTTTAAGATGCCACTTTAGCTCCACCTCTGTTAAGCAGTCTGGTATAGAGATCAGCTTGTAGCCCAGATGCGGGAATGCCTCGATATCATAACCTTCTTCTCTTAGATTTTCTATGTGTTTCCACACTGCCGCACGGGAAATTCCAAGTTCATGACTCATATCTTCGCCTGAAATATACCCTTCTTCGTGTCTCTTAAAATAATTTAATATTTTATCATCCAGCATTATTTTTTAATTCCTTTATTCTATCTCTCAATTTCGCTGCGCGTTCAAACTGTAAATTCCTAGCCAAAAGCTCCATCTCTCTTTCAAACTCAGCAATTACCATTTCTTTTTCATAATCTTCTTCACTCTGGCCAGTTGCTTCAATAACAATCTCTTCTGCTTTTTTAAGAGATTCTATGCCGTTTCTAATAGCCTTTTCAATAGAGCGGGGCGTAATATTATTTGCCTTATTAAACTCTGCCTGTTTCTTCCTTCTCCTGTTTGTTTCCTCGATAGCCTTTCTCATTGAACTTGTTATATTGTCTGCATACATTATAACATGGCCGTCTATATTCCTGGCTGCCCTTCCTGCCACCTGAATCAAAGATGTCTCTGATCTCAGGAAACCTTCTTTATCTGCATCCAAAATAGCTACCAGAGCTACCTCTGGCAAATCCAGGCCTTCTCTCAATAGGTTTATCCCTACCAGGCAGTCAAATTTCTGCATCCTTAAATCCCTTAATATCTCCGAGCGCTCAATAGTATCTAACTCTGAATGTATATACCTTGCTTTCAGGCCTAACTCTTTCAAATACCCGGCAAGGTCTTCGGACATCCTTTTTGTTAAAGTAGTGACAAACACTCTCTGGTTTTTAGACGCTCTTTGTTTTATGTTTTCAACAAGGTCCTGTATCTGATTCTCAGTTGGTTTCACAGTTATTTCCGGGTCCAATAACCCTGTAGGCCTTATGACCTGTTCCGCTATCCGGCCTGAATTTTGCAGCTCGTATTCCGAAGGCGTAGCTGAAACAAATACTGTTTCATGAACAATGCCCATAAATTCTTCAAAGCTTAAAGGCCTGTTATCCAAAGCTGACGGAAGCCTGAATCCATAATCAACAAGCGTCTGCTTGCGGGCTCTGTCTCCATTGTACATGCCTCTCAGCTGCGGCATTGTGACATGCGATTCATCAATTATTGTCAAAAAATTTTCCGGGAAATAATCCAGAAGGCAGCTTGGCCTTGAGCCAGCAAGCCTTTGGCTCAAATGCCTTGAATAATTTTCTATGCCGTTACAAAATCCCATTTCCTGAAGCATCTCAATATCATAACGCGTCCTGGACCCTAACCTCTGTGCCTCCAATAATTTATTCTGCGCCCTTAATTCCTTAAGCCTTTCTTCAAGCTCTACCTCTATTGACCTGATAGCTGAGTCTATTCTTTCCTGCGTAGTGACAAAATGTTTGGCTGGATATATAGCTATCTTTTCAATAAAATCCGCGAGCGTGCTGCCGCTAACAGGATCTAATTCTGAAATCTTCTCTATCTCATCTCCAAACAAACTTATCCTGAAAAATGTTTCTTTATACGCGGGGAATATATCTATAGTATCGCCTCTTACCCTAAAACAGCCTCTCTTGAAATCAACATCGTTTCTGGTGTAATGTATGTTTACAAGGCGGGATAATAAAGCGCTTCTTTTTATCGCCTCTTTCTTCTTTAAAAATAATAATAAATCTTTATAATCTTCTGGCGAACCCAGGCCGTAAATGCACGACACGCTTGCTACTATAATAACATCGCTCCTAGACATAAGAGAACTAGTAGCAGAAAGCCTGAGCCTGTCTATATTATCATTTATAGAAGCGTCTTTTTCTATATAGATATCTGCCTGCGGCACATATGCCTCTGGCTGGTAATAATCGTAATAGCTTACAAAATATTCAACTGCATTATACGGAAAGAATTCTTTGAATTCACTGTATAACTGCGCAGCGAGAGTTTTATTATGCGATACCACAAGCGTAGGCCTTTGGACATTACTGACCACATTAGCCATAGTAAATGTTTTACCGCTGCCAGTAACGCCAAAAAGCGTTTGATACTTCAAATTTTTTTGCAGCCCATCAGTAAGCTTATCAATAGCCTGCTGCTGATCCCCGCAAGGCTTAAATGGAGCGACTAATTGAAATTTTGGCATATTTCCAACGAAAAATCTATTGAAGGAGCCGAGTGGGTGAGTTTGCCTATTGAAATTCTGTCAACTCCTGTTTTAGCAATCTTTCTTACATTCTCCAAGCTGACTCCGCCAGAAGCTTCCAAAATTACCTGTCTAAAACGGCCTTTGTCTTTAGTATCTTTAAGCTTCACGGCTTTCTTAATCTCCTCGGCTTTCATATTATCCAACATAATTATATCTGCCTCTGCTTCCAGCGCCTCTTTAAACTCTGCAATATCATCTACCTCAACCTCTATATTTTTATATCCCCTGCTTTTGAATATAGAAACTGATTTTTTTATAGCATCTTCTCTTAATGCCCCTAAATGATTATCCTTTATCATTACCTCGTCCCATAAACCAATCCTGAAATTAAACCCTCCTCCAGCAACAACAGCATATTTTTCCATTTCTCTTAACCCAGGGGTTGTCTTTCTGGTATCATATATTCTGGCGCCCGTACCCTTTACTTCTTTCACAAATTCAGCAGTAAGCGTTGCTACGCCGGAAAGATGCCCCAGAAAATTCAAAACAGTCCTTTCAGCTGACAAAATATTTTTTGCAGAGCCTCTTACTGATATGATCCTTTTGTTTTTCTTAACCCTGTCACCATCTTTATACAACGCTGTAAATGCTATCTTTTCATCAACTGCATCAAAAACCCATTTTACGACATCCGCGCCAGCTAAAATACATTCCTCTTTTACTATAATATGCGCTAATAGACTGACGGGTTTTTCAAAAATAACAGAACTTGTAATATCGCCAGAGCCGATATCTTCTTTTAAAGCGCTTATAATTATTGGAAATACCTTTTCTTTTGTAAGTTTCATCTTATTTAACTATTAACTCTGCCCGTGCCAGCAGTTTGCGAGGACGCAAAATTTTCCCAGCGTGAAAATTTTGCTCCGTTTTGACCCTCGCTCGTCTGTTGAGCCAGGTGGGGTCTGAGGCACATTAGAATCGTTTCGGCAAAAGTCCGCAAGGATTTATGGTGAGTTCTGTTCGATTGACAATACGATAGTCGACAGAAGAACGAACCATAAACCGTAGCGGACGGCGAAACGATTCAGTGCCGAATGGCCCCACCTGGCTCAACAGACACCGTGCCCGCTCGTGTCAAAGAGGCCTCTCAAACTGCTGGCACAGGCAGAAAGCCAACTACAGATCTTCAATAGTCTTTCCCAACCTATCTATTTGTTCTCTGAGCTTCTCAGCCTTTTCCTGCTCAGCCCTGACTACGCTTTCAGGCGCGTGATCCATGAAATTTTTATCCTTCAATTTCTTTTCTGTAAACACAATCTGTTGCTTTAATAAATCCTGCTTCTTTACCAGCCTGGCCTTTTCTGCCTCCACGTCTATTACCCCCTCCAGAGGAATAAATATATTAAACTCTTCTGTAACAGCGCTGAGAGAGCTCTTCGGCCTTATAAAATTTTCATCTATTGTCAATTTCTCAAGATGAGCCAGATTTTTGATATATTCCGCGTTATTGGATACTACAGAACCAGCTCCTTGTTTCAATGGCGCAAGCCCTACTGTCAATTTTTTAGAATAAGCTATATTCATATCAGAACGAATATTCCTTATATTGACTATAATATTTTTTACTATCTCTATATCGGACTCTATTTTTTTATTTATATAATGCTTATCTGCTTCGGGCCACGCTGCAATCATTATGCTGTCTCTTTCTCTTATGCTCTGCCATATGGCCTCTGTCACAAACGGCATAAAAGGATGTAATAATTTCAGCGAATTTTCTAACACATGTATTAAGATTTCTCCTGTTCTCTGCTCTTTGCTCTCCGCGCTTTGCCCTATAATTTGCGGCTTTACCATCTCCACATACCAATCGCAAAAATCATGCCAAAAGAAATCATATAACAAGCTCTCCGCTTCATTAAATCTATAATTTTTCAATGCCCTAGTCACAGCCTCTATGGTTCTATTTAATCTGCTCAATATCCACCTGTCAGCTATAGACAGCTTTTCTTCTGCTCTATGCTCTACGCGCTCTGCCCTCTGCTCGATATTCATCAACACAAACCTTGACGCATTCCATATCTTATTCGCAAAATTCCTGCCTATCTCAAATTTTTCTTTTGATAAGAATACGTCCTGGCCAGCAGAGGTTATGGATATAATGCTAAACCTTAAAGCATCTGCGCCAAATCCATCTATTATCTCCAATGGGTCTATTATATTCCCCAGAGATTTTGACATCTTCTTGCCTGTTGCGTCCCTGACAGTCCCGTGTATATAAACATCGCTGAACGGAATCTCTTTTATGAATTCCTTGCCTGACATAATCATCCTTGCGACCCAGAAAAATAATATCTCAGGCGCGGTTACCAGAACAGAGGTTGGGTAAAAATACTCCATGTCTTTTGTTTTTTCAGGCCACCCGAGAGTTGAAAATGGCCACAGCCACGACGAGAACCATGTATCCAACACATCCTCATCCTGTTTCAATTCTACGCTTCCGCACTTTTGGCATTTTTCAGGCGTAACTTTTGAAACAATAACAGCGTTACATTTCTGACAATAGTAAACAGGCAGGCGATGTCCCCACCATATCTGCCTTGAGATGCACCAGTCCTTTATATTCTCCATCCAATTCAGATAAACCTTTGTCCATCTCTTTGGGTGGAATTTAATTTTTCCGCTTCTGACCGCTTCTATTGCAGGTTCTGCCAATGGCTTCATTCTCACAAACCACTGCAAAGATAGATACGGCTCTATTACAGTATGGCACCTGTAACAATGCCCTACTGCGTGGTCATGTTTTTCTGTTTTTATCAATAATTTCTTTTCTTCAAGTTCAGCTACTATTAACTTTCGAGCCTCAAATCTATCCAGGCCATTGAATCTGCCTGCATTTTCATTCATCCTTCCGTCAGGCCCCATGACAGTTATTGGTTCTAAATTATGCCGTTTTGCCATTTCAAAATCATTAGGGTCATGAGCAGGCGTAACTTTTACAGCGCCTGTGCCGAATTTTTTATCCACAAAATCATCCGCAATAATGTTTATCTCTTTCCCAACAATAGGCAATATTAATTTCTTGCCCATTAATTTCTTGTATCTCCTATCCTTGGGATTTACCGCCACTGCAACATCTCCAAGCATAGTCTCCGGCCTAGTGGTCGCCACCACCACTCCTTTACCCTCTTTAAACGAATACAGTATATAGTAAAGCTTCCCCTCCACATCCTGATGAGGCGCTTCTTCGTCAGAAAGAGCTGTCTGGCACCTGGGGCACCAGTTGATTATATAATTGCCCCTATAGATCAAGCCTTTATTATAGAGTTGGACAAATGCTTCCAAAACTGCTTCTGAAAGGCCTTTATCCATGGTAAAACGCGTTCTCTCCCAGTCGCATGAAGCGCCCAGTCTTTTAAGCTGCATGATAATAGTATTCCCGTATTTCTCCCTCCACTTCCATACCTCTTCTACAAACTTTTCCCTTCCAAGCCCCTGCCTAGTGATGCCTTTTTCCCGCAGATTTCTTTCCACAACATTTTGCGTAGCTATTCCAGCATGGTCCGTGCCAGGCACCCATAAACTCGCAGATCCTTGCATCCTTTTCCATCTTATAAGAATATCCTGTAATGTATTGTTCAGCGCGTGCCCCATATGGAGAATTCCTGTAACATTGGGCGGAGGAATTGTTATGGTAAAAGGTTTCTTGGAAGGATCAGGCTCTGCATGAAAAAGCCTGCTATTTTCCCATTTAGAATAAATAGACTCTTCGTGATCTTTTGGATTATATCTTGGAGGTATGTCTTTCATGGCTGGGGCTTATCTGGCCTTGTCTTTTAATAGCTTGTATTCCACGCTATCCACAAGAGCCTGCCAGCTTGCTTCTATGATGTTTTCAGAAACTCCGACAGTGCCCCATGAGCTATTTTCGTCCTCTGACTGGATAAGGACCCTTACTTTAGCAGCAGTGCCTGCTTTTTCATCCAGCACCCTTACCTTGAAATCAGACAGATGCATCTTTGAAAGTGTGGGGTAAAATTTTGTCAAAGCTTTGCGCAATGCATTATCCAAAGCGTTTACAGGCCCATCTCCTATTGCCGCAGTATGCTCTTCTTTTTTATTCACATTCAGCTTAATAATAGCCTCTGAAATCAGCATATCGTCTTCTCTTTTCTCAATACTAACCCTGAATCCTTCCAACGTAAAAAACGGTTTATATCTTTTCAATTCCTTTTTCACCAATAGTTCAAAAGACCCATCAGCAGCTTCAAAATGATACCCCTGATTTTCCATAGATTGGATCAACCTCAATATCCTTTTTGTCTTGGGATCATCCTTTGTAAGGTCAAATTCCATCTCTTTTGCTTTTAGAATAATGCTGGTCTTGCCTGACAATTCAGAAACAAGGATCCTCCTATGATTTCCCACCTTTTCAGGTATTACATGTTCGTAAGACGCAGGGTTCTTCATAACTGCGTTAATATGAACTCCGCCTTTATGCGCAAAAGCGCTCCTTCCAACAAAAGGCTGGTTATCCTGAGGCCTCATATTTGAAATCTCGTTTATATACCTAGATACCTCTGTCAGCTCTTTCAGCTTAGATTCAGAACAACATTTATACCCCATCTTCAATTGAAGATTCGGGATAATGCCGCACAAATCTCCATTACCGCATCTTTCGCCATATCCATTTATCGTGCCCTGCGCAATACTTGCGCCTGCCTCAACCGCAGCTAAAGTATTCGCAACAGCCAGGCCGCCATCATTATGAGTGTGAATCCCCAGTATAACATTAGAACACTCGCTGGAAATCGCCCTGACAATAGTCCCTAATTCATGAGTAAGCATGCCGCCGTTTGTATCGCATAAAACAACCGCATCGCATCCCGCGTTTACAGCTGAATGCAGGGTCTCCAAGGCATAATTTTTATTCCGCATATATCCGTCAAAAAAATGTTCTGCATCATAAAATACATAAAGATTCATGGATTTAAGAAATTCTACGGTGTCTTTGATCATCCTCAAATTTTCCTGTAGAGACACCTTGAGAATATCTGTCACATGCATATCCCATGTCTTGCCAAAAATAGCAGCTAGCCTTACGCCTGATTTTATAAGAGCCTTTAGGTTTTCATCTTCTGTTGGATTGATCTTTGGGCGCCTTGTGCTGCCGAACGCAACAAGCTCAGAATTCTTGAATTTAATTTTTCTGGCCTGCTTGAAAAATTCCATATCCTTTGGATTTGAGCCCGGCCATCCGCCTTCTATATAATGAACTCCAAACTTGTCTAATTTCTTTGCAATCTTAACCTTATCCATCACAGAAAAAGAAATACCCTCTCCTTGTGAACCATCTCTCAATGTAGTATCGTAAATCTTGATTTCCTTCATATTTTACCTCTTTAATCCAAATGCTTTATGCAGCGCCCGCACTGCATCGTCTGCGTATTTCTTATTTATCACGCACGATATCTTGATTTCAGAAGTTGATATCATGTCTATATTGATCTTTTTTGAAGCCAGGGCGCCAAACATCTTTGCCGCAACTCCTGAATGGGTCTTCATACCTACGCCAACTATTGAAACCTTCGCAATCTCATTATTATAAACCACACCCTTTGCTTTCACAGCCTTCACTATTCTAGCCACCACATCTTTTGTCTTATTGAGCTCAGCCGTAGGCACTGTAAATGACAAATCTGTATAACCACGCCTACTTATGTTCTGAATTATCATGTCGACATTTATATCGTGTTTAGCTAGGCTTGCGAATATTTTCGCTGCTATACCCGGCCTGTCAGGCACATCACAGATAGTTACTTTTGCCTCGCCTTTATTCGCAGTTACACCGCTAACAAGAACCTCTTCCATTGACTTAACCTCCTTTGAAATAATTGTTCCTTCTTTATCTGTAAAGCTTGATCTTATATGCAAAGGAACTGAATATTTTTTTGCAACCTCTATAGACCTTGCCTGCATTACCTGCGCGCCCAGAGAAGCCAGTTCTAGCATTTCTTCATAGCTGATCACGGAAAGTTTTCTGGCGTCTTTTACAACCCTAGGGTCAGCAGTATAAACACCTTCCACGTCAGTATATATCTCGCACATATCAGCATCCAGGGTCTTTGCGATAGCAACAGCTGTAAGGTCTGACCCGCCCCTGCCAAGCGTTGTAATCTCTTGTTCGGCATTCATGCCCTGAAAACCAGCTACTATAACAACCTTCCCTTTTTTAACCTGTTCCCTGATCCTGTCTGCGCTTATTTTAAGAATCTTGGCCTTTGTGTGAGAACAGTCTGTAACAATGCCTACTTGCGGGCCTGTAAAAGATATAGCATCAATACCTATCTTATGAAGAGCCATTGCCAGAAGCGCCACAGATACCTGCTCGCCTGTAGATATAAGCATATCCAGCTCTCTATCGCTTGGCCTATCCGTAATCTGGCCTGCCAGTTCCAAAAGCTCGTCAGTAGTATCTCCTAAAGCAGAAACCACCACTACTATCTTATGGCCTTGTTTCTTATAACGCGCAATGCGGTTTGCTACATTCTTTATCCTGCCTGTATCCGCTACAGAGCTACCGCCGTATTTTTGAACAATCAAAGACTTTCCCATATCGATAAATATTACCACAAATGCTAAAAATAATCTATTAAAATATTTCCGTTCACTGAGCCAAGATAGGGTCATTCAACATTGAATCGTTTCAGTAATTCGCTAATGCTGCTAAGGCTACTGGGTTTCGAGGACGCAAAATTTTCCCAGCGTGAAAATTTTGCTCCGTTTTGACCCTCGCTCGTCCCAACGCTATTCGCGTCGGGACACCAGCCCGCTCGGGTCAAAGAGGCCTCTCAACCCAGTAGCCTTAGCAGCAAAAATACTATCACAATATTTTAGTCATTTGCTGAGCCAGGCTGGGGCCTGAGGCACATTTGAAAGGTTTTGGCACCATGTTTATTTTACTTTTAGTGCGCAAGGATTTACAGCGAGTTTCGATCAAGTGACAATACGATAGTCGACAAAGAAACGAGCTGTAAACCGTAGCGCACCCAAAAGCATTTCTGTGCCGCAGACCCCAGACTGGCTCAGCAAAACGAAACAAATGATTTACCTGATAAAAAATTCCATCAGCTCATGGCCTTTATCTATGCGGAATTTGGAAAGGCGGGCTTCTTTCTCGTTAAAATGCTTAATAGTCCCCTGCTCTATATCTGTGCCATACATGGCAAAACAAACATAATCCCTGGAATGGGTCTTTAATGCAATAGGTGTAGCATGGTCGTACAAAACCAGTATTCTGAATTCTTCATCACCAGACTTAAAATGGTTTAATACAGTGCCTACTACAAACTTGTCAAATTTCTCTATGCTGTAGATTTTTTCTCTCAAATCTCCATTGTGCCCTGCCTCATCAGGGGCTTCCACGTGAACAAATACAAAATCCTTATGCCTTAGCGAATCAATAGCATACTCTGCCTTGCCCAGATAGTTGGTGTCATAATATCCTGTAGCCCCAGGCACATTAATAACGTCAAGCCCTATAATCTTGCCTATGCCTTTTATAAGATCAACCGCTGATATAATAGAACCCTCTACATGATAAAGCTTTGAAAATTTTGGCATAAAAGGTTTTATGCCCTGGCCCCACAGCCATATCATATTTGCAGGATTCTCTTTCAGGTCAAGCCTCACCCTGTTCACTTCATGTTCAGACAAGATCTTTCTGGATTCATCCATTAATCTTTTTAATATTTCTGCCTGAGGCGTCATTGCAGGTAGAAATCTATAAATTGTCTTCCCTGATATATCATGGGGCGGCATACATTTTGTTTTTACAAAGTTTTCCTGTTCTCCTTTATCTTTACATTTAAATACTACAAGATGCCTGTAACTTATGCCTGGGTAAAATTTAATATCTTCTGTCCCTAATTTAGAATTTAATTCTTCTATAAGAGATTTTGCCTCTTCGTTTGATATATGGCCTGCGCTGTAATCCGCCATTTTATCGTCTGAAATAGTTACCAGGTTACACCTGAAAGCAACTTCATTATCCTGTAAATCTATGCCCATATTTACCGCTTCTAACGGGCCGCGGCCAGTATAATATTTTTTTGGATTATACCCAAGTATAGAAAGGTTTGCCACATCGCTTGCAGGCAGCATCCTGGCAGGTATCATATTGGTAAGGCCGACCTTGCCTTTTTCAGCTATAAAATTCATATTAGGAATTTTGGCTGCCTCAAGAACAGTCTTTCCGCCAAGATCCTCAATAGGCCTGTCGCCCATTCCATCGCCAACCAGGACAATATATTTCATAGATGTCTCCCAATTTCATAACGCCCTAAAAACGCGATAACCGCTAATTACTTAAATATCAAATACCCCTCTGGTTTTTATGTTCGTTTTCGTCCATCCACTTTTTAATAGACTCTTTTCTGATGCGCCAACTTGCGCCTATTTTAAAAGCAGGAATTTTGCCATCTTGGACATGCTTGTATATTGTCATAGGGTGGACGCCCATATATTCTGCTATTTCCTTAACTGTCATCACTTGTTTGGCTTTAGTCATACTAGGCTCCTTTATATTCCTTTAAGTCGAAGTATAAGAAAGTATAATGATTTTATTGGGTTTGTCAAGAAATTCGAGATCTGCTATTAGGAGAACTTTCTTGATACTGGATTAGAATACCTGCAGAACCTATGCGGAAATGGAAGATTCAGCGCGCCTGACTTCTTCTATAAAGCGCTCCATTAATTCGGCATTCTTATTGCCTGGGCTGGATTCAATACCTGAGGAGACATCTACGCCATAAGGCTTAACTTCTTTTATTATTTTATAAACATTATCAGGGTTTAAGCCGCCTGATATAATAATATTTTTTCCATATTCTTTTGCAATGACAACAAGTGAATGGTCAAAATCTTCACCTGTGCCGCCATATAACCCTCTTTTATAAGCATCAAGTAAAATCGCATCTGCAGGGCAATCTTCTATAGCTTCCAAACTTTCCCTATCCTTGATCCTTATAGCTTTTATAAGTTTCACTCCTTTTAACTTTAAACTTTTAAACTTTAAACAATATTTCACATCTTCATCGCCATGCAGCTGGACAGCGTTCAAATTACACCTTTCAACGCATTCTTCAATAAATTCGAGATCCTCATTAACAAAAACTCCCACTGCGCTTATAAAAGGCGGGATATCTTTTACTATCCTCTCAGCCTTTTCCAATGCGACAAAACGAGAGCTATCTTTAAAAAATACAACCCCTATTGCGTCAGCGCCTGCTGCTATTGCGCTATCCCTGTCTTCAACTGATATTATTCCGCAAAACTTAACCCTTACTCTCATTGCATGATCTCCTTTATCTTCCCTGCAATATCATCTGCTCCCAAAAACGCTCCACCTATTAGAACAGCATTCACTCCAGCCTTCCTGAGCTTTCCAATATCTTCATTGGTGGATATCCCGCTTTCACTAATTGTTATAATTTCTTTAGGGATTTTAGGAATAAGTCTGTAAGCGGTATCCATCGATATTATGAATGTCTCCAGATCCCTATTATTAACCCCTATTATATCTGCTCCGCTCAACAAGGCCTTTTCAAGATCAAATTCATCGTGAATCTCAATAATGGCATCCATGTTAATCTTTTTCGCAAGATGCATAAAACTCTTTATCTGGTCCACTGATAAAATCCTAGCAATTAATAGTATTGCGTCTGCTCCGAAATAACGGGACTCGTAAACCTGATATTCGTCTATTATAAAATCTTTTCTCAGGACAGGCATATCTACGGCGCGCTTTACTTCATTTATATGCAGGATATTCCCGCTAAAAAACTTTTTATCTGTGAGGACTGATATAGCTTTAGCTCCTTCTGCCTTATATATATTTGCTATGGTGGTTATATCTAATTTTCTGAAAAAATTTCTTTTAAAAGACGGAGATTTCTTTTTTATCTCTGCAATAAGGTTCAGCTCTTCCCCGCTGGAGATAGCTTTTTTAAATGGCCGTATGCCTCTTAATAGGCGTTTTGAATCAACAAACTCTGTTATAGCCCTTTTGGATTTCAGCGCATCGACTTCTTTTCTTTTTAATATAATTATATCCTGCAAAAAATTTTTCATATTATGCGCTACTAGTTTACAAAACAAGTCATACTCGTTTTGTAAACTAACGATTAGTAAATTCTACCAGTTTTTCTAATTTCTCTTTTGCCTTGCCTGATTCTATGGATAAACTGGCTATTTCAATGCCATCTTTAAAATCCTTTGCCATGCCTCCGGCAATTAACGCAGCAGAAGCGTTTAATAATACCACATCCTGCCTCGGGCCTTTTTCTCCTTCAATGACCTTTTTTACTATAGCTGCGTTTTCTTCCACGGTTCCGCCTTTTATATCTAAAAGTTCTGCTTTCTTCATGCCGAAATCCTGAGGCTTTATATAATATCCTTTTACCTTTTTATTATTCAACTCGCTAACTTTGGTTTCACCTGTTATAGTTATTTCATCCAGAGTGTCCATGCCATGCACTACAAATGCCCTTTTAACACCCAGATTATTAAGCACGTTTGCAAGCTTATCCGTAAGGCCTTCTTCATATACGCCTAAAACCTGGCCCATAGCATTTGCAGGATTTGTAAGAGGCCCGAGTATATTGAATATCGTTCTTATTCCTATCTCTCTCCTTGGTCCTATTGCAAATTTCATTGCATTATGAAAAAGCGGCGCATATAAAAAACCTATGCCTATCTTTTCTATACATTCCTTAACTTTTTCAGGCGATATATCAATATTTACCCCAAGCGCTTTTATAACATCTGCGCTTCCACAAACGCTAGAGACCCCGCGATTTCCGTGCTTAGCCACTTTTAACCCAGCCCCGCTTACCACGAAAGCAACTGTTGTCGATATATTAAAGGTATCCACTCCGCTTCCTCCTGTCCCGCAGGTATCTATTGAATTGCTGCTTATGTCAATTTTTGTAGCTTTCTCGCGCATAACAATAGCAGCGCCTGTAATTTCCTCTACTGTTTCGCCTTTAATTCTAAGCGCTGTAATAAAACTTCCTATCTGCGCCTGAGTGGCAACTCCAGTCATTATCTCATTCATGCAGGAAATCATCTCTTCCCGCGTCAGGTCAAATCCATCTACTGCTTTCCCAATAGCTTCTTTTATCATACAAACCTCTCTTATAAATTAATAAAGTTCTTTAATAATTGCTTTCCTTCTTTAGTCAAGATTGATTCGGGATGAAACTGAACTCCCCATATTGGAAATTTTTTATGCGCAAGGCCCATTATTTCGTTATCCTTTGTCCATGCCATAATCTGCAATGCATCCGGAAAAGATTTTTTCTCAACTATCAATGAATGATACCTCGTAGCTTCGAATGGATTAGATAAACCTTTAAAGATAGGATTGGCGTTATGGTATATCAAAGAAGTTTTGCCATGCATAAGTTTATCTGCGCGGATAACCTTCCCTCCAAAAACCTCTCCTATTGCCTGGTGACCGAGACAAACTCCTAACAATGGAATTCTAGCTCCAAACTCTTTTATAACCTTTTCTGAAATACCCGCCTCGCTTGGCCTTCCTGGGCCAGGAGAGATTACGATATGATTCGGCTTTAATATTTTTATCTCTTCAATGTTTATCTTATCGTTTCTATATACAGTTAACTTTTCCCCAAGTTCAGACAAATACTGAACCAGATTATAGGTAAATGAATCATAATTATCTATCATTAAAATCATGCAGCACCTCAAATTCTAAGTTGACACTTCTGACATTGTCAGAAGTGTCAACTTGTCAATCCTCTCTCTGCGATTTCTATCGCCATGACTATTGCTTTTGCTTTATTCACTGTCTCCTGATATTCCCTGGACGGGATAGAATCAGCTACGATGCCTCCGCCTGCCTGTATAAAAGCGTCTCTTCCTTTAACAAGCATAGTCCTTATGGTTATGCAAGTGTCCATATTCCCAGAAAAACTAAAATATCCTACCGCTCCTGCGTAATAACTTCTTTTTGTATTCTCAAGTTCGTCTATTATCTCCATAGCCCTTACCTTGGGAGCGCCTGATACAGTGCCTGCTGGAAAACACGCCCTTAAGACATCAAATGCGTTCTTATTTTTATCAAGAATGCCCCTGCAATTACTCACAATATGCATGACGTGAGAATACTTCTCTATAAACATAAAATCTGTTACATGCACGCTGCCCGGTTTACAGACCCTTCCTATGTCATTCCTGCCAAGATCCACCAGCATTACATGTTCTGCTCTTTCCTTTACGTCAGCTAAAAGTTCCTTTTCCAGTTTTTTATCTTCGGCATCATTCCTGCCTCTCGGCCTTGTGCCTGCTATAGGCCTGGTCTCAACTATTCCGTTTTCGCACCTAACCAAAAGCTCCGGAGACGAGCCTACAATCTTTAGATCGTTAAAATTCAGATAATACATATAAGGCGATGGATTTAAAGATCTGAGCGAGCGGTAAACATCAAACGGCTCGCAGTCGAGCTTTGTGTGAAACCTCTGCGACGGCACAACCTGTATAATATCCCCGGCTTTTATATATTCTTTTGCCTTTCTAACTAAATTTTCAAATTCTAGTTTTGTAAAATTAGCTTCTATCTTATGTTTTTTGTTTGTTGGTTTTATTTTTTGTTTCTTCTCAGGCATGCTCAATTTCTTCACAATCTCTTCTATTTTTTTGACTGCCTTATCGTATATCTTTCCGCCTTTAACCTTTAACCTTTCACCTTTCACTAAATATGCATTTACCACTATCTTAACCTTGTGCGTTGAATGATCAAATATCACTAGGCTGTCCGCCATCATAAATATAGAATCGGGGATCTGCAAATCATCAGGATTTTTATCAGGCAGGTTTTCAAAAAATCTTACCATATCATATCCCATGTATCCTACCAGCCCTCCGGAAAATCTGGGAAGGCCTTTTGTCTCAGCCGCTTTAAAATCACTCATTATATTTTCAATTTCTTTTAATGGCTCATCTGCAAGATATGTTTTAATTTTTCCACCCTTATTTATCTCAATTGAATTCGCCTTGCTCTTTAATATTATAGAAGGTTCTAGGCCTATAAATGAAAACCTCGCTATCTTTTCCTGGCCTTCAACAGACTCCAATAAATATGAATACCCCTTGCCTATTTTCTGAAAGACAGAAACAGGGGTTAATGTATCTGCCAGAATTTCTTTATAGACAGGGATTACGTTTACCTTTTTAGCCAGCTTTATGAATTCTTGTTTGGATGGATAATACATATTATACTTTTCTATAAAAACAATTCCTGTTTCCCGTATGACACGCAACGCCATCTCCTAATTGCCTTACTTTTATAAGAAGGGTGTCCATGTCGCAATCATAATAAATCGCTTTCACAACCTGGAAATTTCCAGAAGTCTCTCCTTTTACCCAGTATTTTTGCCTGGATCTGGACCAGAAACATGTCTTTTTAACTTTCAATGTCTTCTTGAGAGAATCTTTGTTCATATAAGCCATCATCAAAACTTCTCTAGTCTTATAATCTTGGATTATAGCCGGAATCAAACCTTCTTTATCATATTTTAAATCCTCTGCTTTGAACCTTTGAGTCTTCATATCCTCACTCTCACTTTTCTATTCCTCAGATACTCTTTAACTTCTCTGATTGAATATTCTTTATAATGAAAAATAGACGCTGCCAAAGCTGCGTCTGCCTTGCCTTTTGTAAACGCTTCGTATATGTGCTCCAAGTTTCCTGCGCCGCCTGAAGCTATTATAGGGATGCTTAAGCTTTCTGAAAATTTCCTTGTAAGCTCTATGTCATAGCCGTTTTTTGTCCCATCCATATCCATGCTTGTAAGAAGAATCTCGCCAGCTCCCATTTTTTGCACAATTTTGCCCCATTTAATAGCGTCAATACCTGTGGGAGTCCTGCCGCCATGCACATAAACTTCCCACCTGTCTTTAGAGCTTTTTTTAGCGTCTATCGCAACCACAATACACTGACTGCCGAATTTTTCGCTGGCTTTTTTTACAAGCTCAACATCTTTTACAGCAGCTGTATTTATAGAGACCTTATCAGCTCCTGCTTTCAATAACTGCCTTATGTCTGTCAGGTTTCTTATGCCGCCGCCTACGGTTAAAGGCATAAAAACAGTCTCTGCAGTCTTTTTTACAACATCCAGCATTATATTTCTTTTTTCAAAACTCGCTGTAATGTCTAAAAAGACAATCTCATCCGCCTTTTCTCTGTCATAAAACTGGGCAACCTCAACAGGATCTCCTGCGTCCCTGAGATTCAGGAACTTGACCCCCTTGACAACCCTGCCGTCTTTTACATCTAAACATGGAATGATTCGTTTTGTTAACATAACATTTTGGCAGACTAAAGTCTGCCCTACAATTTTATAGCAAAGATCTTTACTTTCATATTATTTCGCGATTTGTATGGCTTCCTGTAAATCAATCTTGCTTTCATATATCGCCTTGCCGATAACAACGCCTTCTAAATTCTTATTTTCAATTTCTTTCAATTTTTTTATATCTTTCAGGGAAGAAATACCGCCGGAAGCTATGACAGAGATATCTACGGTATTAAGGATTTGTTTCAATCTCTCTATTCTTGGACCTTTTAATGTCCCATCTACGCTTATGTCAGTCAATATTATAGTCTTAACTCCTATTTTTTGCATCTCCTGAACCATAAATATTGGGTCCAGGCCTGTTTTTTCCTTCCAGCCGTGTTTCACAACCTCGTCTCTATGAAAATCCACACCCACAGCTATCTTTTCTCTAAATTCTTTTATCAGTTCTTCTAAAAACCTTGGATCTTCAAAAGCCTTAGTGCCTAATATCACGCGTCTTGCGCCGCTATTTAAAAAATACTCTATATCGCTTTTATCCCTGATGCCCCCGCCTACTTCGCATGGCGTTTTTATATTTTTTATAATCTCCGCTATTATATCTTGGTTTTTTATCTTTCCTTCTCTTGCGCCGTCCAAATCAACTATATGCAGTAATTCCGCTCCTTTTTTCTCCAAATATTTTGCCATCTCAAGAGGGTTGTTTGAATAAATCCTCTTCTTATTAAAATTGCCTTTTACAAGCCTAACTACCTTTCCACCAATTATATCTATAGCTGGAATAATTAACATCATAACCTCCTCTAACTGCGTAGGTCACCTCGGGTGATTTAAGCAATTATGTTAACAAAGTTCTCTATAATTTTTAACCCCATAGATTGGCTTTTTTCAGGATGAAATTGAAATCCATATACATTGTCTTTACGCACTCCTGAAGCAAAATCCCATCCATAATCTGTCTCGCATAAAATAACATTTTTATCTTTCGGCACCGCATAATACGAATGCACAAAATACATATAACTCCCGTCTTCCACCCCATCTATAACTTTTAACTTTGAACTTTTAAACTTTAAACTAATTCTATTCCACCCCATATGTGGTATCTTTAATCCATCTCTTTCCTTAAACCTTCTAACCTTGCCTTTTATAATATCCAGGCCTTTTATACATTCGCCCAAGGAACCCCGGGCTTTAGCCCTGGTGGGCTCCGCTTTCCCGCCTTCCTCGCTTTCAGTAAATAAAAGCTGCAATCCTAGGCATATTCCTAAAAAAGGTCTGCCTTTTTCTATAGAGTCCTTGATCGGCTCTATTAAATCTCTTTTTTTTAATTCTTCCATTGCGACCTTAAAAGCTCCTACACCAGGCAGAATTATTTTATCAGCCTTAAGGATATCTTTTGCAGACGAACTCACAATAACATTTGAACAGAATTTCTCAAACGCCTTCTGAACGCTCCTCAAATTCCCCATCCCGTAATCAATAATAACTATCATTTTACATTCCAACAACTTTACAGTTTGCCTTTAGTAGACGGTATAGATTTAGATCTAATATCTATCTGCGTTGCCTCATCAAGGCTGCGGCCCATTGCTTTAAAAATAGCCTCTATCAAATGATGAAGGTCCTTGTCAAACGCAAGAATCTCTATGTGCATGTTAATACCTGCGTTCATGACAAACGCCTGCATGAACTGTTCCATGTTTACGAAAGAATATTTTACGCTGTCCCCTATCGCCAGATTAGCCAATAGATTTTCGATATCGCGTTTTGTTTTATAGTGTACATGCAAAGATGGCCTGTTGCTTATATCTGCAACCACCCTTACAAGGCAGCCATCCATAGGGACAAAACTATCTCCGAATCTCCTTATGCCCTTTTTATTTCCCAGCGCCTTCTTAAATGCGCTTCCAAGCGTAATGCCTATATCCTCATTAGTATGGTGCATATCTACGTCCATGTCGCCTTGAGCAGCTACGCCTAAATCAAAAAAACCATGTTTTGCAAAAAGCGTAAGCATATGATCAAGAAAACCTATGCCTGTTTTGATCTCAGCGTTACCCCTTCCGTCTATTGTTAAATTCACAACTATATTAGTCTCTTTTGTTTTCCTTGCTACTTTCGCAGTTCTTTTTTTCATATTTATCCTTTTCTTCTATTTGAATCGCACTTTGAATGATTCCAGGTGCTTATTTAAGCCCTCTATTTTGGTCATCTTTTCAATAGCGACCTTTTCTTTTTCAAGCGCTTTTTTAGAATACGAAATAGTATGAATACTCTTTAAGAATGACCTTGCGCCAAGCCCTGAAAAAAATCTCGCAGTCCCGCCTGTAGGCAATATATGGCTCGGCCCTGCAACATAGTCGCCTATGCAGACCGGCGAATATGGCCCTGTAAATATCGCGCCTGCATTCTGTATTTTCTTCATTATCCTGTTAGGTCTTTTGATTAATATCTCAAGATGTTCCGGCGCTATTCTATTTATAACCTCTACTGCCTGGTCAATATTTCTTGTCAGGACTATATATCCTTTTATATCTTCATTTTTCATTGTCTTTGCGAACTTCTTAGATGTTGTCACCAGCACTACCAAGCCCTTAACATGTTCTGCCTGAGCCATTAGGTCTTGCGCAACATAAGATTTATCTGAAAAATGATTTGCAAGTATAACGATTTCGCTCGGACCTGCCAGCATATCTATATCTACAAAGCCAAACACTTGTCTCTTTGCTTCGGTAACATATTCATTTCCCGGGCCTACTATCTTGTCCACCCTTGGTATAGTCTTTGTGCCAAACGCTAAGGCTGCTATTGCCTGAGCGCCCCCTACTTTATAAACCTCGTCTACTTTTAAAAGATTAGCAACTGCCAGTATATGAGGATCCACATTGCCATATTTATTAGGAGGTGTAGTGAGAATTATCTTTTTAACCCCTGCCATCTTTGCAGGCACTACGCTCATGTAAACGCTTGACACAAGAGGCACTGTGCCAGCCGGGACATATATGCCGACCCTTTCAATAGGCCTGAATATTTCGCCGAGCTCTGCGCCGTCATCATATTTTATCTTCCAGGATTTTGGAAGTTCTTTTTTATAATATCTCTGTATATTCTCAATGATATGCTTAAGGCTTGTGATAAAAGCTGTATCTATATTCTGAAAAGAACTATTTATCTCATTTACGCTTACTTTTAAATCTTTGGAGGTAAACTTTACTTTATCAAAACGCTTTGCGTATTTTAAAACAGCTTTGTCTCCTTCGTTCCTGACATCATCGATGATTCTCCTGACCTTTTCTTCAATGTGCCTTTTATTCGTATAATAACGTTCGAAAAGTTTCTGCATTTCTTTGGATGATAATTTTAAAATTTTCATAGATACCCCTTTATAATCTCCTCTGCCTTTTTTAATATATCCTGAATCTTTGGGCCTGAACGGCTGCCTGCTTGAGCAAAATCCTGCCTGCCTCCGCCTTTTATCCCAAAATCAGCTCCTATATCATTTAAAATACCAACTGCGTCAAGTTTTCCTGCCTTAAGTAATTTACCTATCCCAACTATCAAAGCAATCTTTCCGTCTTTCTCGCTTACAAGCATAAATATCCCATTCGCGAGCCTATCCTTTATTGAATCAGCATTTTTTCTCAAAAAAGAAGAATCTGCATTCTTAATCTCATTCATAATTACATCGATGCCGTTTATTTTCTTTATAGACCCCAAAATATCAACTACATTATCCTGGACATTTTTATTGATGAAAACTTCCAGGGTTTTCTCCATCTGCTTTAATTTATCTGTAAGCTTTTCTATTTCCTTTGCTATATCCTCTGGCCTCACATTCAATTCTTTCGCAACCTCTTTTATCAGGCCCTCTTCCTGTTTTATTTTTTCATAAGCTGGTTTGCTTGTAATTGCCTCGATTCTTCTCACTCCGCTCGCAATAGAAGATTCTGAAACAATCTTAAAGATGTCTATCTCTCCTGTCCTTGTTACATGAGTCCCGCCGCAGAGCTCTCTAGAGTAATCGCCCACAGATACCATCTTGACCACATCTCCGTATTTTTCTCCAAAAAGAGCAATCACATCTCTTTTACTTGCCTCTTCCAGGCTCAATTCATCTATCCTGACAGCGCTATCCTTTCTTATGCTTTCATTTACAATATCTTCGATCATAAAAAGCTCTTCATCTGTAACTCGCTTGAAATGCGTAAAATCAAAACGCAGCCTTTCCGGAGCCACCATAGACCCTGCCTGCTTCACGTGCAAACCCAGGACCTTTCTTAAAGCATTATGCAAAAGATGCGTGGCAGTGTGATTTTTTCTTATGTCTAGCCTGCGCTCGATATCAACTTTTGCTGTAACCCGGTCCCCTGTTTTTAGAATGTCTTCTTTCATTTCAATCTCATGCTGAGTCCTGCCTGCCACATCAATGGCGTTTATAACACTGGCCATTATCTTCCCATCTTTTAAAAGCTCGCCCCTATCTCCTGCCTGTCCGCCTTTTTCGCCGTAAAAATTCGTCTCTTTTAAAAAAATGCTTCCTTTTTCTTTCTTTTTTATTTCGTTTTTTAAATTTCCATCTGAAACTATCTGAAGCACATGGGTCATTATCTCTTCCTTGTCTTCTATAAAAGGAGAAATATCCGGCAACTTTATATTAGTATTTCCTTCAATGTTAAATATGCTACCTGCGATTTTACTGCCCTGTTTTGATGCGGAGCGCTGATTTTCCATAAGGGCTTCAAAACCCTTTATATCCACTTTTATATTTTCACCTTCCGCAATTTCCTGAGTTAATTCCCACGGAAACCCATAGGTGTCATATAGCCTGAACACATGCTCTCCAGATAAAATACCTAAATTTTTGGATCCTAGTAACATTACTTTTAATCTCTCAGTCCCTTCATCTATGGTATTTTTAAATCTTTTCTCCTCTTCCATCACTATCTGGCTTATATTCTCCCGATGTTCTACGAGTTCAGGGTAAGGCTTTTTCATAACATGGCTAACTACAGGGGCTATTCTGTATAAAAAAGGCTTGTCAAGGCCCATTCCTCGCCCATACCAGAATGCCCTTCTTATCAGTTTTCTTATTACATAACCTCTTTCCTCATTTGAAGGCAAAACCCCATCTGATATTGCAAACACAACAGCCCTTATGTGATCTGCTATTGCATTTACCTTCTGTCCACCTGCCATGTGAGCCATCTGGCTCACCTGGCAGGTGGACAGGTCTAATATAGCTTTTATAATAGGCTGAAACGAATCTATCTCAAAATTTGTCTTTTTTCCCTGCAGCACCCTGGCAATCCTCTCCAGCCCCATTCCTGTATCTATGTTTTTATTAGGCAACGGCTCCAGCGCGCCTTCACCTTTTCTGTCAAATTGCGTAAAAACAAGATTCCACACCTCTACCTCGTCAGGTCCGCCAAAAAATATCTCAGAACACGGCCCGCACGGGCCATTCGGGCCTGCGGCTGGCGCATTAGACGGCCAGAAATTATCCTTTTCTCCTAATTTTAAAATCTTTTCTTCCGGGATTTTTACTGTGTCCCTCCATATTTCATACGCCTCTTTATCATCTTTATAAACAGAAACCCATAGATCTTTTTCTTTAAGCCCAAGCTCTTTTGTAAGAAATTCCCATGCCCAAGAAATAGCGTCTTTTTTAAAATAATCCCCGAATGAAAAATTGCCGAGCATTTCAAAAAATGTGTGATGGCCGGCAGTTCTACCTACATTTTCCAAATCTCCAGTCCTGAGGCATTTCTGGCATGTAGCAGCCCTTTTAGGGCCTTTAACCCTGCCCAAAAATTCTTCCTTAAACTGGTTCATGCCAGCGCCTGTAAATAGAAGCGACGGGTCATTGCGAGGGACAAGCGAATCGCTAGGATAAATCCTGTGGCCCCTTTCCTCAAGAAATCTCAAAAACCTTTCCCTTATCTCATCAACTTTCATGGTTACATGATTATTTATTCTCTGCTGCTTTTTTCGCTATTGTTTCTTTAATTTTCTTCTCTATTTCACTGCAGACTTTTGCATTATTTTTAAGATACTCTCTGGCGGATTCCATGCCCTGGCCTAATTTTTCGCTTCCAAAAATTATCGATGAGCCTGACTTAGTCAAGACTTCTGACTCTATGCCAAGTTCCAATATACTGCCTTCCCTTGAAATGCCTTCACCATGTATTATTTCAAATTCTGCATTCCTGAAAGGCGGAGCAACCTTATTTTTCACAACCTTAGCCCTGACTCTATTTCCTATGACCTTATCGCCTGTCTTTATTGCTCCTATATTCCTCATGTCTATCCTCACAGAAGAATAAAATTTCAAAGCCCTTCCGCCTGTTGTGGTCTCAGGATTTCCAAACATGACTCCTATCTTCTCTCTTATCTGATTAATGAAGATAACGCAGGTGTGGGTCTTTGCAATAATAGCTGTGAGTTTTCTCAATGCCTGAGACATAAGCCTTGCCTGTAACCCTATATGTCTGTCTCCCATTTGTCCTTCTATTTCTGCCTGTGGCACAAGCGCTGCAACAGAATCTATTACTATCAGATCAACTGCGTTACTCCTCACAAGCATCTCCACTATATCAAGCGCCTGCTCGCCTGTATCAGGCTGGGATATTAAAAGATCATCAAGGTTCACCTTTAGCTTCCTTGCGTAAGCCGGGTCCAATGCATGCTCAGCATCTATAAAAGCAGCAACGCCTCCTGCTCTTTGAGCCTGCGAGATTATAGTCAAGGTAAGGGTTGTTTTTCCGCCTGCCTCAGGCCCAAATATCTCTACAACTCTTCCTTTCGGCACGCCTCCTACGCCTAATGCCAAGTCTAAAGACAATGCGCCCGTAGAAATAACATCCACATCAAACTTGGTTTCCTGGCCTAATCGCATAATAGACCCCTTGCCAAACTGCTTTTCTATCTGCGAAACAGCTGATTCAATAGCCTTTTCTTTATCATCAGACTTTGCCGCAATTACCTTTTTCTCTTCTTTCTTAACCATGCTAACCCCCTTTGTTATAGATATAAATTATACATTTACAGTAGGTTAAAGTAAAGCACAAAAGTATCCATCACCCCCTTCCATTACATTAGACACATCTCGCGTTCATTTTCTTTCAAAAATTTGACAATATAATAAATATCCCATATAATAAACCCTATGGAAATCAGCGCTCAGGTAATCTGCATAGGCAATGAAATAATGCTGGGCCATATTGCAAATACAAACGCCCAATTCATTTCAAATAAGCTTGCCTCTATAGGCATAAAAACTTCCAAACATCTAGATATACCCGACAATCCTGAAGTTATCATCTCGTCTATAAGGGAAGTTCTCAATGAATCAGAAATAGTAATCACAAGCGGCGGGCTCGGCCCTACTGTTGATGACATAACGCTTGAATGTATCCAGAAGGCATTAAATAAAAAACTAATCTTTAATAAAAAAATCTCTGAGCGCATAAAAGCTCATTTTAAGAGACGTAAAATAAAAATGCCCGCTAATAACCTGCGCCAGGCATTATTACCTGAAGGCGCAATACCAATTGATAACAATATCGGCACAGCCCCAGGCCTCATAATCCCTGTGGAAAATAAAGTCTTAATAGCTTTTCCTGGAGTACCGTTTGAACTTTATCCTATGTTTGAAGAAACCGCGCTTGTGTATTTAAAAAAGAAATTCTCCCTAGGACAAATTATAAAATCCAGGGTTATAAAAATAACAGGCCTCGCTGAATCAAGAGTAAATGAAATAATAGAAGATATTTTACAGATAGCGGGAGATGTCCAGATGGGAATCTATCCGCATCCTGAGGAAATACATGTAAAAATCACTGTAACTGAAAAAAATGAAATTGCCGCTGATTTAATAATAAATAAAATCCAGAAAAAGGTTGAATCGCGCCTTAAAAATTATATCTTTGGCTATGACAACGATGAGCTTGAAGAGATTGTTGGGAAATACCTTCTAAGGGCTAAGAAAACATTAGCCATAGCTGAATCCTGCACAGGCGGTCTTCTGGCCAATAGAATCACAGATATCCCAGGGAGTTCCAGTTATTTTAAGCTCGGCATTGTTTCTTATAGCAATGAATCAAAAAATAACCTCCTGAATATACCCATGGATACAATAAAAAAATACGGCTCTGTTTCAAAACAAGTTGCCGCATTAATGGCAAAAAATGTAAGGGATCTGACTAGTACAGATTATGGTATAGGGATCAGCGGTATTGCAGGGCCTGGAGGCGCGACAAACAAAAAACCAACAGGACTTGTCTATATAGCTCTATCAACCAAAGCAAAAACTATCTGTAAAGAATTTCGCTTTATAGGTACCCGGAATCTCATAAAATACAAATCCACCCAAGCTGCCTTAAACATGCTCAGATTATGGCTACCATCCGCGCTTTCATAGCAGTTGAAATTGATAATCAAACCTGGCAAAAAATATCCGAGCTTGTTTCCATCCTCAAAAAATCCAATGCTGATATTAAATGGATAACCGACGGCCAGATGCATCTCACATTAAAGTTCCTTGGGAATATAGACAAAGATAAGGTTCTGGGAATTTCTGAGGCAATATCCAATATCTCAGATAATTTTAATTCTTTTAAAATCGCATTTTCCAAAATAGGCGCTTTCCCAAGCCTGAATCATCCGGCCGTCATATGGCTCGGCATTGATAAAGGCGCAGAATCTTTAAAAACGCTTAATGAGAAAATAGAAATTGCTTTAGAAAAATTAGGTTTTGAGCGGGAGAGCCGCGAATTCAAGCCCCATCTCACGCTAGGCAGAGTCAGGTCGGATAAAAATATGCCAAACATCACAAAACTGCTTAAGGAAACAGCTTTTTACTTAGTGAATGATGTACAAATCGATAAACTTACGCTTTTCCAGAGCGGCCTTAATCCAAAAGGCGCTATCTATTCTATTATCTTACAAAAATACCTACAGAACATTTAATGGCATAACAGATTAAATATATATATAATCTGAAGAGCTATATTGGCATATACGCCTGCTATAATATCATCTGACATGATCCCTAGACTGCCTTTTAATTTTTCAAGGCTCTGGATAGGTTTTGGCTTTACTATATCAAAAAATCTGAATAGTAAAAATCCTGTAACCACATAGCCCATAGTAGGGGGCAAGCGATATAAGCTTATAAGCATGCCAGCAAATTCATCGATTACTATCTCCCCAGGGTCTTTTTCTCCAAAAACTTTCTCTACCCTGCCAGCTGTCATAAACCCAAGTATAATTACTATTAAAATAACCGCGGCCATTATTAATGCGTCATGGCATATAAAATAATATAAAACAAGTGACGCAAGACTCCCGAGTGTGCCAGGCGCAACAGGCAAATAGCCTATATAAAAAACACTTGCTATCATTCTACATAAACGGTCTTTCATTTATCACCCATAAAAATGTCTTTGTTTCTGGCCATATAAGAAATACCTGAAGTCAAAGTCATGCCCACTGTTATAAGCATCAGTAAATACACGGCTATTTTAAAATCTTCCATATACCTGAAACTGAACCCTAGATCCCTGATTATTAAAAATATAAGTATCGAGACAACAGCCACCATCTGGGAAACTGTTTTATGTTTTCCTCCCATCTCTGCGCTAAGAACCTTTTTTTGCGAAAGCGCGAGAATCCTTATGCCTGTAATCACCAGCTCCCTTGCTATGATAACCATCACCATCCACGCGGGTATTATCTCCATCTCTACAAAAGCCAGGAACGCTCCCAAAATAAGTATCTTATCCGCAATAGGATCCATTAATTTGCCAAAAGCAGTGATGTCGCCTGTTTTCCTGGCCATATAACCGTCGTAATAATCAGTGGCGCAGGCGGCCAGAAAAATAGCCATTGCTATAAACTTTGCGCTCGGGCCTTTTATAAAAAGAAACCATATAAAAATGCCAGCCAAAATTATTCTAGAAATCGTAAGCTTATTTGCTATATTCATAGCTGCCTGCTAAATCATATTCATGCGTATCTTGTATTTTAACGTTATAAAAATTCCCTATCTTTAGATTTTTGCCTTTAACATACACCAGCCCGTCTATATCAGGGGCGTCATATTCTGTCCTGGCTATATAATAACCCTTGCCTTTTTCTTCCACTAGCATCTTTAATGCCCTGCCTTTAAATCTTTCATTTATCTTTCTTGATATCCCTTGCTGCGCTGACATTATGCAGTCAAATCTTCTTTGTTTCTCTTTTTCTGAAATCTGATTTTTATGTTCATAAGCTGGGGTGCCTTCCTCTCTCGAATATTTGAAAATACCCAGCTTTTCAAATTTCATTTCTTTTATAAAAGATACGAGTTCCTTGAATTCCTTGTCTTTTTCTCCTGGAAAACCAACTATAAATGAAGTTCGAATAACAGCATCTGGGATCTCTTTTCTTATATACTCTATAAGAGCTATTATTTCCCTTTTATTTGTCGGCCTAGCCATCTGCTTTAATATTCTATCATTAATATGTTCCAGCGGCAAATCTATATACCTGCATATATTTTCATTATCCCTTATAACCTCAATGACTTCTTTATCTAAATTCGCCGGGTGTAAGTACAATAGTCTCACCCATACATCTTTTGAAATCTTAGCTAACTCTTTTAATAAATCTCCCAACCTCTTTTTTCCATACAAATCTATGCCATATAAAGAAGTATCCTGGCCTATTAAGATAATTTCTTTTGCTCCATTTTTTACCAGCCTAACTGCTTCTTTCTTTATGGAACCAATGGGCCTGCTTTTATAATTTCCCTTCAAGCGAGGTATAACACAATATGTGCACCTGTTAGCGCAGCCTTCTGAAATCTTGATATAGGCATAATGCGGCGGAGTAAGTTTCAGGATCTGGTTTTGAGGCTTCCTGAAATCCAAAACACCTCTAAATTCATCCACTTCTTTTAATTCTCCGGCTAATTCTTTTCTATATCTTTCTGAAAGGCATCCAGCCACTATAATCTTTTTTATATTTCCGTCCTTTTTAGCGTCTATCGCCCTAAGTATATTGTCTACTGATTCTTTCTTAGCATCCTCTATAAAAGCGCATGTGTTCACAATCACAGTATCAGAATTTAATATATCCTCCTGAAATCTGTAACCCTTTTTAATAAATTCGGTTACCAGCTTTTCTGAATCCACAAGATTTCTCGGGCAGCCTAAACTTATTATGCTGACTGTTTTTGCCATAAAAAAACGGGGCATCTCCCCGTAACTCTTGGCACACTAAAGTGTGCCCTACAATTTTGTCGCAAAGGCCTTTAATTCTTTATTCCATCTTTCGTAATTATAATTTCTTTTTTTTCGCCTTTTTTCCCGGAAAAACTTGCGGGTTTTCCGTTTACACTTATCTTAATAACTCCGGAATTGCCTGCTTCCAATTTTATTTCTTTTTTTGCCTTCCACGTATCCGAACTACCTTTTCTAAATGTCCCCGTAAACATAAGCACTCCGTCGCCTATTATCCGGAGCCATGTATTATCCGAAGTAGAAACTTCTATCTCAATTTCATCTGTTTTTACAGCTGCAGCTTCTTCTTTTTTCTCTTTTAAAGGTTTTCGTTCAGAGAGTTGGTGGGTTGCTTGCTCCGTACCCTTGCGCGCGCTTTTAACTATCTTATTTTGCTTCTTTACAGATATATTTTTAATAAATTTAGTAACATGGCTAATAGCTGACGATAACACCCAGAATACAAATACTCCTATAATTATAGCTATTATCTGGTTCTTATATTTAATTATGCATGAAAAACCTAACTGCGGCATTTCTTTTGCAGGCAAAGATTTTTGTTGTGCGGTTCCAGAAATAGGCACGGCTACTGGCTTTAAAATCGTTGGCGGCTGGCCGGATTTAGCAAGATATTCTTTTATACCAGGCTCATCCAATGCCCCTAAAAAAACAGCGTATGTTTTTACAAAGCTCTTTGCATAAAAAACTGACCTTATTTCATTCAGCCTGTCTTCTTCCAGGGTAGAAATTATATGCTTAGGTATGCGGCTTCTCTCGGATACTTCTTCTATGGAAAGATGCTTGGATTCCCTTGTTCTTTTTAATATTTTACCTAATGACTCTGGCAGATGCATAGTCGCCTTTGAATTTTTCAGATTGCAAAAACAATCTAAAAAATTGGCTAAGGAGTGGCTAAACCCTGGTCCCCGCTAACTTCTTCCTTGGTATTTTCCTCTTTTGCCTGATATTCCTCTATCAATATCTCCCTGGGCTTACTGCCTCTAAAGGGGCCTATTATGCCCTCTTCTTCCATAGCATCCACAATCCTGGCAGCCCTTGTATAACCAAGCCTTAGTCTCCTCTGAAGCATTGAAACAGACGCCTGGCCTGTTTCCAGCACCATTTTCACTGCCTCATCAAAAAATTCATCCTTTTCAAACCCGCCCCTGGCTGATACGCTCTTTTTTTGCTGTTCAAGTATCTCGTTGTCATACACAGGTTCCTGCTGGGACTTTATAAAATTCACAACCTTTTCTATTTCAGAGTCTGTAAGATATGTGCCTTGAGCTCTTATCGGTTTTGGCCTTCCAGGCTCCAAAAACAGCATATCTCCTTTTCCTAACAGTTTATCAGCGCCGTTCATATCAAGTACTGTCCTGGAATCAACCTTTGATGCAACCTTAAATGAGATCCTAGCGGGAAAATTTGCCTTTATTACACCTGTCACAACATCTACAGATGGCCTCTGGGTGGCGAGTATCATATGAATGCCAACTGCCCTTGAAAGCTGCGCAAGACGCGTGATAGCATTTTCAATATCTTCCTGGGCAACCATCATAAGGTCTGCTAATTCGTCTATTATAACAACTATATAAGGTAATTTCTCTTCTGATTTCTGGTTAAACGCTGTTATGTTTCTCACGGCTATCTTTGCGAGCATTTTATATCTTGCTTCCATTTCGCTCACAACCCAGCTAAGCGCGCCTGAGGCCTTTTTTGCATCAGTCACAACAGGGCACAATAGATGAGGCAGGCCATTGTATATTGCAAGCTCTACCATCTTTGGGTCAACCATTAAAAATTTCAATTCTTCAGGCGTAGCATTATAAACCATGCTCATTATCAGGGAATTTACGCAAACAGTCTTTCCAGAACCAGTAGTGCCTGCTATTAAAAGATGAGGCATATCTCCCAGATCCGTAACCACTGATTTGCCTGATATATCTTTGCCAAGGGCCATGGCCAGTTTTGAAGAAGCTGCCATCTTCTGAAACTCGCTGGATTCCAGTATTTCCCTTAAGAAAACCATAGACGTATCTAGATTAGGCACTTCTATGCCGACGCAGGATTTTCCAGGTATAGGAGCTACTATCCTTACAGTAGTCGCCTTCATAGTAAGGGCTATGTCATCACTAAGACTTGTGATCCTGTTTACCTTTACACCAGGCGCAGGCTGTAATTCATATCTTGTAATAACAGGTCCTTTGCTTATATCCAAAACCTTTGACTCTATACCGAAATCCCTTAGCGTATCCTCAAGTATTCTTGCGCTTTCCTCAAGATTCTCCCCAAAAATATTTCCAAGCTCGTGAGTAGGTGAATCCAATAACTCAAGACCTGGAAGCTTGTAGCCGCCCACAACTCTCGGCTCAACCTTTGCCGCTTTTACAAGCGCGGGTTTTGGCCTGGCTACAGGCTTTGACATTATATTTATCCTTGGCCTTTCTTCAGCTTTAACTTCTTTTTCTTCTACTTCTTCTTTGTTTCCACTGCTTACTTTCTTCTCCACCCTTACCGCAGGCCTTAATCTCGGCCCACTAGCAGGCTTTTCAATTTTTGCATCCCTAACAGCTCCTTTTTCTCTTTTTCGCTTACCTATTTTATCCGCTACAGCCCATATTTTCATGAATAAAATAGAAACTACAGGCACTATTAAAAATTCTGTAGCAACTAGAAGCGCCAATATAGTTAAACTTATCGTCACTATATATCCGCCAATAGCCCCAAGATAATCCAGGAGAAACCTGTCAGTCAATAAAAATCCTAAAAGCCCTCCTCTAGCCACCATCAAAACTGAATCAGGCCTAGCTGTTAAACTGAAAAATGCAGAACTTGCGGAGAATAAAAATAAAATGCCAAGAATTCTGTATAAAAGCCTTCCTGTCAGCCTTTCAGCTAAAATCCCTATGCCCCATACTATAAAAAGAAACGGTATAAAAAATCCTGCATATCCTATTAGTTTGAATATTGCCCACGCAGTATATGCGCCTATTATTCCTATATAATTACGGATATGGATATTAGGAGTGGATGTTTCAAATCCGATATCATAAAGCGAGTATGAAATCATTCCAGCCAAAAGCAACAGCGCCAGAACAAACAATCCAATGGAAACTATAAGGTCTTTGTTATCCTTGCTCATTCTATGGTTTTAAAATTAAAACAACCGCTATTCCCAGCAGAATACAATATATCCCAAACCAATGAAACTTATTTCTATAAAGCACTTTTAATAATACTTTTAATGATACAACCCCTACAATACAAGATATAAAAAGTCCGATAAAATAATTTATATTTACGCCTGTAAGATTAAACCCTGTTTCCTTGATTTTAAATAAGAACGCCCCTAGTATTGCCGGGATAGATAATAAAAACGAGAATTTTGCAGCAGTCTGTCCATCAAGCCCTAAAAATAACCCTGTGGAAATCGTGGCGCCGCTCCTGGATATGCCAGGTAAAGCTGCTATACCCTGAGCTAGTCCAATCAAACCTGCTTTAAAAACTGTCATACCCTCTGTTCCAAGTCTTATGAAATTAGCAGCAATAAGCCATATGCCTGTCAGTATAAGCATAATACCGACTGTTCTTACATTACTAAATGCAGCCTCTATGTTTTTAATAAAGAACAAAACAAAAACAAATGTTACTAAGCTGCTTGCTAAAATTAATGCGCCTATTCTTTTTTTAGTAGTTACACTTTCTATTATATCTCTGCCGAATACTATAAATACGGCTACTAAGGTTCCAAGATGCAAAAATAAATCGAAAAGAATTTCAGGCTCATTAAGGCCCATTAATTTATGCAAAATAACCAAATGGCCTGAGCTTGAAATAGGTAAAAACTCTGCCACGCCCTGCACGATCCCTGAAATTATAGCCTGAAATAACCCCATAACCCCGTATGTTACAAAACAAGTCATACTCGTTTTGTAACATTAGCGTTTAGTTTATTGGCTTGCCTGTTTTATGCTCAGGTTCAATCTGCCCATCTCGTCTATCTTAATGAGCTTAACTCTGACCTTGTCCCCAATCTTAACAACATCTTCCGCGTTTTTAACAAACTTATCCGAAAGCTCAGAAACATGCACAAGGCCTTCCTTGCCAGGCAGTATCTCGCAGAACGCTCCAAAGTTCATAATCTTTTTTACAGTAGCTTCATAAATCGTGCCGACTTCGGGCTCGCTTGTAATACCCTTTATTATATCAATCGCTTTTCTGGAAGCCTCTTCATTGTCAGAAGCAACAGAAACTTTTCCTTCATCATCCACTTCTATTGTAGCGCCTGTATCCTGAATTATCCTTTTTATAATTTTGCCTCCCGGGCCTATCAAAGCTCCTATTTTTTCCTTGTCTATCATCAATGTGGTTATCCTTGGCGCATATTCTGATAATTCTTTTCTAGGCGCATTTATTGTTTCTATTATTTTGTTTAAGATAAATGCCCTTGCAGGATTCGCCTGCTTAACTATCTTTCTGATTAAATTCATATCTATTCCATCTATCTTAAGGTCCATCTGAAGCGCGGTTACGCCTGAATCAGTACCTGCTACCTTGAGATCCATATCGCCGTAATGGTCTTCCAATCCCGCAATATCAGTTAATATAGCTACTTCATTCTCTTCCTTTATCAGGCCCATAGCTATGCCTGAAACAGGCTTTGTAATAGGGACGCCTGCGTCCATTAAGGAAAGAGTGCTAGCGCAAACAGTTGCCATGCTGCTAGAACCGTTTGACTCAAGTATCTCTGACACAACTCTTACAGTATAAGGAAACTCTTCATTCGAAGGCATTACTGCCTTGAGCGCCCTTTCTGCTAATGCGCCGTGCCCAATCTCGCGCCTGCCAGGCCCTCTCATCGGCTTTGTCTCTCCAACGCTAAAAGGCGGAAAATTATAATGCAGCATGAAACTTTTAAGTTTCTCGCCCTCAAGCGTATCCATCCTCTGCTCATCCTGGCTGGTGCCAAGTGTGGTGATTGATAAACTCTGGGTCTGGCCTCTTGTAAAAAGGCCTGAACCGTGAGTCCTTGGCAAAAGGCCTACTTCGCAGTTTATAGGCCTTATATCTTCATATTTTCTAGTATCTATTCTTATTTTTTTCTCCAGAATAAACTTTCTAACCTCGGTTTTTTCTACTTCATACAACGCGTTTTTTATATCAAATTCGCTCAAGCCTTCATCTTCCTGGGTTAGTTTCTCGATAATCTGCCTGGCTAAAATATTAAAAGCATCTTCTCTCTGTTCTTTTGCAGGCAGAGCATTTATTTTTTTAAGCTCATCTATAGAAATCTTCCTTACTTTTTCATGCAGCCCGCTAGACACAAGCTTCAATTCAGGTTTAGTCTTTTCCTTGCCGCATTTTTTCTTAAGTTCTTCTTGTAATTCTATGCTTACTTTTATATACTCCTGGCTTAACTCTATTGCCTCAAGCATTTTTTCTTCTGAAATCTGATTTGCCCCTGCTTCCAGCATTATGATCTTGTCTTTGAGCCCAGCTGAAACTAGATTCAATGAACTTTCCTCCAGCTCTTTAAAAGTAGGATTAATTACAAACTCTCCGCCTACTAATCCAATCCTTACCGCTCCTATAGGCCCCGTAAAAGGTATATCTGAAATAGCCAATGCGCAGGAAGCGCCTATAATTGCAGGTATATCAGAATCATTCTGGCCGTCGCTTGAAAGCACTATTGCAACAACCTGAACATCATTTACAAAGCCTTTTGGAAAGAGCGGCCTTATCGGCCTGTCTATAAGCCTTGATGTTAAAATCTCTTTTTCAGTAGGCCTTCCTTCGCGCTTAAAAAATCCTCCAGGGATCCTGCCTGCTGCGTATGTTTTTTCCTGGTATTCTACAGTAAGCGGGAAAAAATCAATGCCTTCCCTGAGTTCATTTGAACAAACAGCTGTAACCAGGACCATGGTTCCTCCATACTGCACGCGCACTGCCCCATTGGCCTGTTTTGCCATGCTGCCTGTTTCTATGATAATTGTTTCTTTTCCTATTTTTCTTTCGACTTTATGAATCATAATTCCTTTCTTATGAAAAAAGCGGACTTAAAGACCTTTTTCCTTCTAATCTAAAAACTAACAGCAGGTCGTTAAATCCGCCTTCCATTATTTTTTCAAACTCAGCTTATCAGCAAGTTCGCGGTATTTTTCCGGGTTTTCTTTTTTAAGATAATCCAGAAGTCTTTTTCTATTGCCAACCATACGTAAAAGCCCGACCCTTGAATTAAAGTCCTTCTTATGGGACTTGAAATGATCTGTAAGGCCATTGATCCTCTCTGTAAGTATTGCTATCTGCACATTACAAGAGCCAGTATCTTTTTCGTGTTCAGCAAACTTCTTTATTACCTCTTTTTTTCTTTCCTTTATTATCACTTTTAACCTCCAATTTTAGATTATACTATGCCTTTTTATCCTGGTCAAGAAAAAATTTCCAATAATATAACAATACATCTTGATCTCGTATAATAATATAAACGGTAAATTTATTAAAAAACCAGCTATTGAATCATTTTTTTTCATGCATTTATATCTATTCCTTATATATTTTTTCTTTAATTCATCTGATATGCCTCTAAAGATGTCATTGCGAGGCCGTAGGCCAAAACAATCTTTATTTTCAATAACAGCCGTCGCGCCTCTCTCATGATACGCTGTTGCCATAGGATTATAATACGCCTTCCATCCCTTTTTCTGCGCCCTCCAGCATAAATCCAAGTCTTCATAGTATATCTCAAAGGTTTCATCAAAATACCCGTTTTTATCTTTTATATCGTCTAACATAACTTTTTTCATAAGCATGCACGAGCCGCTTACGCCAAAAACATATTCTGGTTTCTCGTGCTGACCTTTATCTAGTTTCCCATACCCTCTCTCTAATGGCTTTCTGTTTCTGGCTACAAATAATCCCGTAGAATCTATTGTCTTTTTATCCGTCCTGAAAATCTTCCCGCTTACCATGCCTATTCTTTTATCTAAGTTAAAAGAACTTAACGCCTCTTTTAAATAATCCTTATCCAGCACGCAATCGCTGTTTAAGCACAGTATAAAATCCCCCTTCGCCTCTTTTATGCCTTGATTGTTTGCCTTGCAAAAAAACAAGTTTTCTGTATTTTGCAATAATTTAACTTCAGGATACATGGCATTAACCATCCCACTGCTAGCGTCTAAAGAACTATTATCTACTACTATTACTTCTTTATCGCCAAAACTCTGCGTCATCACAGAATCTATGCAGCCTTTCAACAAATCTTTTCTATTATAATTTACTATTATTACTGATATCATAATTTTTAAATAATTATATTACGAGGAGGAAAAATAAAACATACCTTAAAATCTTCGTTCATCTGAGGCTGAAGCTGCGCAAGATATGGTTTATCATCTAACGTAAGCCAGGCATGGCCATATATCTTTTCACTGTCGCCTTTTACGCCTATATTAATCCTGACTTCGATGCCTTTTTCCCTCAAAAATTTATAAAGAATCAAAGATCTTTTAAGACAGGTCCCTCGCCTGCTAAAAAATGGCGCTCGCAGCTTAAAAAATAAATCAAGATATTTTGTTATCTTTGATATATTCCATTCTCTTAATTTAGGAGGCCTGCAAGGCGTCCATGATTTAAGGATTTCAGGAAGAGGTTTTATATGTATTATGACTGGCAGAATAAAAAATAGATAAGAAACTCTTGCAAAAAGAAAAATATCTTTCATGGCGATCTGCCTTCTGACTTGAGCGAATGCTCTAATAAAAGCGCCTTGCAAGCCATGACCCACTGCTGGATGCTTTCATCAAAATCCTCTGTCTTTTCAGAAAACTTCCTTGCCTTCTGGCCTATTTTTATCGCTATATCAGGGCTTTTTACGATTGACTGCAATCTTCGCGCAAACTCCTTCGTATTATCAGGATCGACTATATAGCTATTTACGCCATCCTGCAGCATGCGGTATACCCCTTTTTCAGCCACGCCTTTCCCAATAATAACACACCTGCCGCATGCCATTGCCTCCCTGGCAATCTTAGGATAATGCGTGTTTTTGGGAAGATAAGGCTCTTCAGAGGTTTCTGGAGAAACAACGCAGGTAGCTGAATTTATAAGAGCCGGCATTCTCCATGGAGCTTGAAAAGGTAGAAACACGGCTTTCCCGCCTAATCCTTTTGAGTGGACATACTTCTTCAGCAATAATGATCTTTCATTATTACCCACCACAAATATCAGCCTGAATTTTTCTTTTTTTATGCTACTGCACGCATCTACAAAATTAAATGATTTTTTAAGCTTTGAAACTTTGCCTATATATAAAAATGTAGTCATTTTTTCTTTTTTGTTTTTCCTTGAATATAAAGACATATCGAATGGCTTAACGTCGGGATGAAACGCTTTTAAGTCTATAGATCTTCGCAATCCAATTATAAATTTATCCCGGCTTATTTTACATCTCCTTAAAATTTTCCGGCTATGTCGCTGTGTAGTCGATATCTTATCAGCGCCTTTAAATATTTCTATAAAAAGTGATTTTAAAGACGGCGAATCAAATAACCGGGTTATATCGCTTCCAGCGTGAGCAACCATAAATGGTTTTTTAGTGATATATTTTGCCATCAAACCAGCCACTCCATAAGGCATAAGATATTCTGAATAAATAAGGTCTATGTCATATTTTCTTATGACCTCAATAGCTATATTGACTAACTTTGGAATATACGGATTGTATGAAGGAATAAAAAACGGCGTATCGCAAGCTGTGCTATGCACCCTTACGTTCTTTGGTTCAAATTGGCCAGGCTTATTTTCTAAGATTTCCTCGCGATAATCCCCTTCAACCTCCATGCAGTTAGTAACGACGTGCACCTTATGATTTAATTCGCCCAATCCTCTGGCTAACCAGTATATTCCGGATGATACCCCGCCTTCTATTGGAGGATACTTGCTAATAATGCATATCTTCATATTTATGTTTTATCAACCTCTTTAAAATCAAAGATAAATTAGCAGGAGACTTTATTATATCTTTTCCGCCAAGAAGCAAATAAGAGCGGCATTGCTTAGCCAGCTTTTTCAAAATCTCCATAGCTTCAACATGATGATCTCTAACCGGCTCAAGCGATGAGAACATAAGATTTTCAACTATCTTTATCATCGCTTCATTCGAAGAAAGAGGCATGAGTTTACTTTTCTTTTTATGCGTTATCGTAGGAAATACAATAAAATTCGGAGCAGAAGCTTTTTTATAACAAGCTTTACGCCTTGCGCATACCCCTGTCCCTTTTTCGTGATCCCTGCGCAGCATTCTGGTTGGAAACGGATAAACTTTCACCTTGGAATTTGAGCGGCATAAAAACGATATATCATCTCCGCGGCAAATAAAACCAGCCTTAGTAAGATTTATAGAAATAGTGGTTTTTCCGTATCCGCTATCGCCCGGAAATAATATACTAACATCGCCCTTTGTCAAATAAGCTGCATGTAAGGCGAAAAAACCTCTGATTCTAAAAAAATACATCAACATAATGCGGATAGAATTTCTAAAACTCCTTGGTTTAACCTGGCCTGTAGTAAACAACAAAATTTTATTTTGATGGTAAAGCCCTGCCATGGGCGAAATTTCGCCATAGTTTCCAAGATGCCTGAGATATCTTACATCTTTGATATCTTTAAAATACTGAGGCCCTTTAAAATCTTTAGAAACGCCGGGCTGCCAATCTGTTTCGGCCGGCATATCTAAAGGAATCTGAGAAAGGTCCTTGACTGAAATAACTACCATGGTAACATCAGGTTGCTTTTTTTTAACAATGTCTTTGACAAGATACATTTTGTCAATAGCTCTATAAAAAGAGCTGTTATCTGTCATTATCCTGACAGATAGACCTCCGATCAGACATGTTTCTGTGAACCTATAGCATTTATTAAAATATGGTGTAAAATCAATTTTCATTTGTAAAAGATGGGCTAAAAGCTGTACTTATATGCAGGTTTTTCTTTTCCGGCCATCTCCTAAAAGCTGTTTGAAGAGGAAGCTTTTTAAAAACTCGCCAACATTGCGGGTCTGGCGCGGATAATTGATTGAAGTATGCATGGCTTATGCACAGCGCTCCTCCATGACAGAATTTAAAATTGCGGCATTTCTGGCACAAAGAGTGCGCATTATTCAAATTTCTCAACTGCCATAATATATCTGAAGAAAAATATACTTCTAGCAGGCTCTTTTGCAGGACATTTCCTACTTTTATAGGAAGCCGCCTGCATGCTAGAACATCGCCATTAGGAAACAAAGACAATGTCCTGCCTTCGACCACTCCGCAGCACACTTTCCTATGAGCCATGTCTCCTGTTAAAGCGCTGTTAAATATGCCGTCCTCGCATCCATTGGCAATATGAAGCTTGCTATGTTTCGCCCTTAATTCAATGCGCATTTTTCTTTTCCAATGATAAATTTTTCTTAATTCTTCCGGGCTTAATAAGTTAAACTTGTTTTCTTTGCCCTTTCCGATAGGGACAAACCTCCTTATGCCAACCTTTCCAACTCCTAGCTTTTCGCATAGCTGGACAAGCGCAGGCACATCAGCCATATTTTTCCTTGTCAGCGTAAAAGAAACAGCGGTTCGCATGCCTGTGTTTACCAATAACTTGGCTTTCTCAATTACTTTATCAAAGCTGCCTTTTTCGCGTATATTGTCATTATTTTCCTGCATGCCTTCAAGGCTCAACTGCACCCTTTTAACTCCCAAAGATTTCAACTTTAAGGCATTTTTCTCGTTAATAAGAGAGCTGTTGGTCAAAATGCCTACGGTAAATCTGCCCTTATTATATTTATTTACAAATTTCAATAACCGGAAAAAATCTTTTCTGATAAATGGTTCTCCGCCGGCAAAGTTAAGATAAGAATGGCCCTTTGGCGAGTTTAAAGCTTTAAGCAAATCCAGATACTGGAAAAAGATATCGCATAATTTAGCGAATGGCAGCTCTTTCATGTTTTCTTTTTCCCTATAACAATGCTTGCAGCTCCAATTACACCTCTCAGTTATATGCCACTGAAGGGTAAAGGCGCGAAAAAAATCAAAATAATGAGGTATGGTTTCCATACTATGTATTAAGCTGTAATTTCTACCATCTTCTCTTTTATAAGTTTTTTTATCTGGCGATTTACGCTAGCGAATGCTTTATCTTTATCAACGTCATATTCATCCACTATCGCATCGGTTATTTCTCCAATAGTCTTTTTGCCATCCAAAAGCTGCCAAATCCTTACTCCCGCCTCATTAAGCCTATAAAAATACTTTGTTTCAAAATTTAAAAGAACAGCTTCTTTGTTATCCAGTTCAGTATAGATTATGGACGGCTTAACTCTTAAGCGCTGTTTGGGGTTTATCATATAAACTCAATACGCCTGTTTTTGATAACTTATTTATAAAGCTGCTGGCATCTTTTTTCGCTGTCTCATAATTAACGTCGAATTCTTTAAGTACGGCGTCTATAATTTTATTTACCTTTGTTTTGCCATCCGCCAAATTCCATATAAAGCTTCCCATGGGATTAAGAAAGTAAAAAGCATTGTCCTTTAGATTTAAAATAACTGTTTCTCCGTCTATTATTCTACAGTGAAGCTTTTTACCAGGTAATACGTATTTGTCAAGCACAATGCCTCCCTTTACCTTATTGAGTATAAAATACTGCTAAGATTAAGAAATATCAAGAAAATAATTAAGTTTTCAGGTAGGATTTATTAGGAATGATGGCGTTTCTTTATCTTTTCTATAAACATCCTTTGGGTTTAATATAACTAAGCGCAGGAGGTACAACTGGCGCAGCTGGAACAACTCGTGCCTACCCGATTATTCAGTTTTCCTTCTTTTTTCAACTGCGGTTCTTTAAAAAACTTTTTGTATTCTGGTTTTTGATATTGTTTTTTATTATTCTTGTCCATATACATCCTCCTTATCTTATATTAATAGTATAAAAGATATATTAAAATTGGTCAAGTATTATCATTTTAAAAGTTTTCGAAAAAATTATAAAATTAATATTTTTCTAGTAGCTATGACCGTGATTTAAAAACTTAGAAAGCATTTACCTTTATGATATAAATTATAGCATATAATATAACAATTGCAAGGTCATTTTTTTCTTGATTTTCAAATCTATATATAATAAGCTTATTATATAATCATGCATAACGCATTATCCAAATCCAGTCTTTTATTGAATAAAAATTCTCCTCTTCCAAGTCTAAATAACGCTGAATTAGAGATAGTCCTTAAAGAATCTTTATACCATAGCCTTACAAATCTTATCTATTTAACTATAAAAACATCGGATAGATACAAAGAATTAATTCATCATCCTGCATTTTCTCGTCTAAAAAATAGCTATTTTATGACAGTTAAGGATAATATGCTGAAACAGAAAGAGTTTATTGATATTAGCAATGCTTTTGAAACCGCTGACATACTTATGGTTCCTATCAAAGGCATGGCTTTATTATTTGATGTTTTCCAAGATAATTTAAGCCGGCCTATGGCTGATATAGATATTTTAATAAAGAAAAATGACCTGGAAAAAGCTAAACAGCTCATGCAAGGTCTTGGCTATAAAGCAGCTCTCGGAAATTTTTCAGAAAGATATTATACTGATTATTACCATCATCTGCCTTTTTTTAAAGCATCTATGGTAGAACTGCATTGGGATCTTGCAGTTCCAAGGCCGAATAAAATTATTTTACCTGAGTTGTGGGATAGATTGCAAAAGATTGAGCATAATAACGCCTTTTTAAACATCCTCTCTCCAGAAGACACGATATTCTCGCTTGCGCTTCATTTAAGAAGATTTAACACACCATTCTCATTAAAGCCCATATACGATATTTATAGAATAATGGAAAAATACGATAAAGAAATAGATTGGGAGTATCTATCAAAATACAGCGGATTAAACAGGCTAAACTCTATTATCTATTACTCCCTGGTTTCTGTTAAAACAATATTTGAATATCCTATATCTGAAAAAGAACTGGGGATGTTTTACCCTGGTATATTAAGAGCGTCTTTATTAAAATTATTTATAAATAGGGTCAAGAATAGAGGCGTTACGAGACTTATAAAATCTGCTTCTTTTAGAAAATACGCCTATATATTTTTACGTTTTTTATTATATGACCGCTTGTGGGATCTTATAAAATTCATAATACTTATACCTGAGGAAGAATTCAGCCGTTTCTATTCAATCGAATTTCCCTCAAAAGTATCATCCGCTATTTACAGTCTTAGATTTTTGGCCATGCCTTTTCTAGCCTTATTAGACAGGTTTTCTAAAAAATCATCTATATAGTTTATAAAATTGCTCCAGTTATATTTTATTATATCTTTCCTGCCAAGGCTGCCCATTTGCATTGTCAATTCCACGTCCATAGCTATTTTACACATATAAGATGCGTATTCTCTTGCATCAGGTGAACTTAAAAATCCTGTTATGCCATTTTTTATAATTTCCTTTGGCCCGCCGTTATTAATAGCAATAACAGGCTTAGAAAAAGAAAGCCCCTCCAGCACAGTAAGGCCAAAGTCTTCATTCAGGGTAGTTGAGAGAACTGCGCGGCAATCTTTGTAAAGGTTCAAAATATCTTTTTCCGAAGGGTTTATCGTAATGATTATATTTTTATTCGCAGCAGCCATCTTTTTTAATTTTTCATAATAACTATTATTTGTCTTATACAGCTCTCCTGCTATTATAAGTTTAAAATTACGCAATCCTTCATGTTCCATCTGCGCTATATTAAACGCCTCTATTGATAATTCTATATTCTTCCACCATTTTATACGCGTTGGGTGGAAGAAATAATTCTCATATCCAGTATTTCCCGAAAAATACATTGTGTCAACGCCAAGGTTCAAAACCTTTAATTTATAATCAGGCAGAAGGTTATTTTTCAGAATCCTATCCCTGACTTCCTTGCTGATACAAAAACACAAGTCATATAATTCAAACGCCTTTTTATCTATTACCTTGAATAAAAAATAAAACAGAAAATAAAATGGGGCCTTATGTAAATTTTTTAAAACATAGTCTTTTCTCAAAACATCGTCATATATAATCTTCAATGGGGTGTAACAAATACTAATTTTAGCTATATCCTTATTTTTGAAATTTATCAGGCCTCCCAGGCCTTCGTTATGCACGCATAAAGCATCAAACCCTTCGAGAGGAAGTTTCTGATTAAAGATAACCCACGCTGACCTTAAGGTATTAAAATAACTTCTCTCTACAGAGATCTTTTTAAATTCCGTTATCCTGGATTTAAAATCCTCAAATTCTGGGTAGGTGGTATCTTTTTCATAAAGATTGGTAAACACATGCCAATCATGTCTGGAGCGCTTCAAGACTTCAAGTATCGTACGCTCAACACCACTTCTTAAATGGATATAAGGATAATATAATGCGATTTTTAAAGACATTTTTTAGCGCTCAGAAGAGATAATATCCCGGTATAACTCCAAAAAATATAACTGGGAACTATCCAGTAAAGCGTATCATAGGTTAAAAATGTGCACATTATACCTGCAAGGCCTGACAAAAAACCTATCAACAATAACCTATTATCTCTGGTTAAATTAGCCTTAAGCTTTAAGCATGAACGCTTCAAAATAGAAAAAATAAAAATAAGAAAACCTCCCAACCCTACTATCCCTGCCTCTGCTAAAATTGTTATATACATGCAATCCGCTATCTTTTGGTCATATTCTGTTATATTAGCTATAGCCGGTAAATAATGGTCAAATAAAACCCTGTAATGTCCAAAACCTATCCCAAAAAAAAGATGGTCTTTGAGTATGGCTTCAAGCGCTGAAAAACGTATAATCTTTCTTAAATAGACCTCCCAGCTTGATAGGTATCTAAGGCTGTAACGCCAAAATGCAAAATTATTGTAGCCTAACAGCACAGAACTAACCCATACTAAAAATATACAAAATAATATAAGCCACAGTATAAAGACTATCTTCTTCCGCCTAATAAAAAAAGAGGTCATAATGAATACGCTTGTTAATAAGCCAATAAGCGCGCCCCTGGAAAATACCAGAATAATACAAACAGCTATCGTAACTGCATAAATAAAAGCTGCTATTTTAAAAAATCTTTTCTCCTCTTTTAAGAACAATACATATGCAAGCGGAAAGATCGCTAAAAGGTATGTCCCGAATGATATTGGATGCATATGTATAGACATCATCCTAATGCCCTTATACGTCTCATAGTATAAACTTGTTAAATATTTTTCATATATAATATTGTTTCTTGTAGAGAATTCTATTATTCCATAAAGACATAAAACAAATGCCATAAAACATACAACTCTTAATATATATTTAGTATTTTGTATTTTAAATGTGATTTTTGCAAAAAAGTATAAAAATGGTATAGGAAATATATAGCTCCAGAAATGCCTATACATAGTAACCGACTCCACTGCATTCACAATACCTGCCATTAAAGCCGCTAAAAATATCCAGAAAGGTATTTCTTCCCTGGAAAATATAAGCTTATACAATTGTCTGTCAATAAAAAGCAAAACTGAAAGAAAAATAATTAACACAACAAAAAACCAAAAGCGACAAGATTCATTAACAATCGGAGCGAAAAACGATATCCATAAAAACAAAGCTATTACTCCTGTTAACTTAAAATTATTTATTACTTTATCCATAATATATTGCGGCTGTAAGAATGCTATGATGAATCGCTTTTTAAGCATCTTTTTTGAGCTAGCTATCCTTATGCTTTATTTCTTCTACTAACGACATCTTCTTTGTAAATATTGCAGGTAAATATAATGAAGCGCCTAAAAATATTCCCAACAACTCCGCCATTCTTATGATCGGGGAATATAAAATCCAGCTCAATTTATAAGATAAGTTTCTTTTTAAATGCGATATATATATCATATCTTTTATCGACTTAAAAATAAAAATCAAAGGAAGCTTTAATAATGCTGAAAAAGTCCATCGCTTAAGCAACAAATGATTTAATCTTGCATCATCAAAATATCTCTTCATTGTTCCAATAAAAGACTTGTGTAAATCATGAGAATGAATAACCTCTGAACTAGACTCAAATATGATCTTATACCCTTTTTCTAACATTCGTTGTGACCATTCTAAGTCTTCGCCAAATTCAATATCTGCGAATGGATTTTTCAACAGCAGATCTTTTTTAATTGCGCAACTAATTGTATGAAATGATATAAATCTCCTTTTTTCTTCCACGTCTTTATTTTTATATTCCGCAAATGTCTTAATATGCTTTATTCTCTCGCTAAAAATACGATCATTGCGTAAGATGTCCAGTACGCCCAATGGGTTGCAATCTTGTCTAGGACATAATCTGCTGCACACTCCGGCAACATCTTCGTATATTAAAAATGGCCTGATTAAATTATTTAACCAATGCTTATCTTTTGGCGTTGCGTCTCCATTTAAAAATACCAAATATTCACCCTTGCTTAAACACATGCCTAAATTTCGAGTTTTGCCATGCCCGAATTCTTCTGGAGAAATTTGAATCAAAACAACAGGATATTTTCTTATTATTTCTAAAACTCTACTGTTAGAACCAGAATCGATTATTATCACTTCAAAACCACAGCTTATCTCCTGGCAAAAAACAGCCTTAAGCGTTTCTTCAATCATATTTTCCTGGTTTTTAGTTAAAATTACTATAGAGATTTTTATGATATTATTCATGCTATGCGCGAGGTAGGCATAAGCTCTTTTACTGACTCGACTACCTTTTCCATAGATATCTTATCCATACAGGTTTGTTTCTTATCGCATTTATTCTTATAACATGGGGCGCACTTTGCTTCTGTGATTATTTTAGAGCCTAGATTATATAAATCTATTTCCTGAGCACAGGTAGGGCCAAAAAGCGCAACAACCGGTTTTTTAAGCGCTATTGCCATGTGCATTGCAAGCGTATCGGCTGCTATAATCAGCCCGCAATTATTAATCAATGCAGTGAATTCCTTAAGGCTATTGTCGCATCCGCTATCAATTACTTTACCATCCATTGCTTTTCTAATATATTTATGGATATCCTTTTCAAAAGGCCCTCCAAGTAATATTATTTTCACATTTAATTCTTTACACAATAACTCTATTAGACTAACTAACCTATTTTTTCCTAAGTTCTTATTTGCAAAAACCCTGCCTGCCCCTGTATTGATGCCAATAACAATATCGTCTTTATCTAACCCGTTCTTCTTGAAAAAACTGTCTGCAAAATCAATATGTTTTTTATCTAACTTTAATTCATAAGGATTGTTTTGATAGTTAAGTTTTGCTGTTTCAAATATTAGCTCCTGATAGGTCTTTTTATTTTTAAAAAATTTTAACTCATCATCTATGCCTAACAGATAAGAATAACTCGCTTCCTTATTCAAAGGGCATAACTTGCCTTTTTTATCCAAGCCAAAGCCATATTTTTCAGAAGCCCTGACAGACATAGCCAGAGAAGCTGCTTCAATAGCCTTATCTAAAGATATAACAATATCGAACTCTTCTCCGTTTAGCAGTAAAACGCTCTTTTTGCTATAAACCAAAATCCGGTTTATGCTATCATTGCCTTCTAAAAGTTCCAGCGCTAACTCTTCGACAATCCATGTTATATGACTATATGGATATTTTTTCTTTAATCCAGATAAAAGCGTAGTTGTCCTTAAAACATCTCCTGCTGAAGCTAATTTGATAATTAAAATCTTTTTACTATTACAAGAAATTGACATGTTCTCTAGGCTGTTTAACATTCCAAAGTATCTGATTAAATGTATTATCTCTGCACAATGGTATGCAATTGCGAAAATCTATCCTATTTATAGCTTTAACCCTTTCTTCGGAATTCCAGATATACTTAAAACTTTTCTTTTTAAGGTCCCCTATGCAATATTTATTATAACCCCTAGTGTGGCAGCATATATACATCTTTCCCGTAGCGGATATCACAGTGGCAAACTGCTGGCCGTAACATTTCTTATAATACCTTCCAAACTTAGAGTCATGTGCCATCTCGTATTTATGCTGGGAATACAAAACCTTGAATTTGTTGCCTGAATATTTAAGGCAATTTACTATCTCATCCTGGACATCTGCCCAATAATACCTGAACTTTCCTCCGTTATGGATCTGCATAGGCCTGAATTGCAGATAATCAACACCTAATCTATCTGCTAGCAGCGTTGCCTTCATCATATCCGGTTTTGTATAATCACTAGTTAAGAAACCTATTCCTACATTGCATAAACTTTTTATTTTTTTCTTTATTTTTACCAATAAAGCTATATTTTTTATGATTTTATTAAACTCGTTTCCATCAAGGCCATGCGTCAGTTTAAATACTCCGGGCGATCCTGCATCCAAAGATACCCTCAGCCATGTGCAGTTATTTAAAAGAACGCTCGATGACTTATGGTCTAATAATGACCCGTTCGTTATGAAACCCACGTCAAGGCCCTTTGAGCGGGCAAGCTTAACCATGTCCAGCGTGCAGGGATTGCATAAGGGCTCTCCGCCTCCTGTAAATATTAATCCTTTTATTTTGTTTTTTGCAAGCTGCAAGATAATTTTTTTAGCAAGTCTGGGGGTAAGAAAACTTCTATCATTGATTCTGAAATAATTTACAACGCACTCCTGGCATCTATGATTACATATATTTGTCATATCCAATTCTACTGTGATTGGAGGCGTATTCTTTCCATTCAACCAATCATTTACCCTATCTAAGTGCTTCAATATCTTGTCGGAGCTAAACTGCCTCACATCAATCTGTCTTAAATCCATGCCCACACTATTTCTCCTTACTGTATCCCAAATTTATAAACAGATATCTTAACCCAAACTTTAATAATATAAACCCGGTCGCTATTAATAAATATGTAAAAATTATGATCTCGCGTAAAACTTTGAAAATCATGCTTATCTTTTAAGAAACTTTTGCATAACTCATACCTTTCATATGCTATATATTCAGCTCATATATAAAATTTTCTCTCTTATTTTTACCTTCTAAAGGTTAAATTCTCAGATTGTTCTGAAGCTAAGACCTCTATAGCAGCTTTATCTCCGTGCAAAGCCAGGGCCTTACCAATAATAGGGAATACAGTGCAAACTAGCCAGCATGAACACTTACCAGAATCTATAAAATCTCTTACCTCACAAGCCTTGTTAGAATCCCATATATAGTCCATCTTATTATCTCTTATATTTCCTATTGTTTTTTCTTTTAAAAGCGGGCAGAAAAACATATTTCCATAAGGATCGAGCATTACAAATTTAAATCCGGCATTGCAATCATAAGCAAATCTGCTTTTTGTCTTTTGGAAATCTACAAGATGGGACCAGTAATATATTTTAGTGAAAAGATTTATTTTACCCCTCACCGTAGACATATTATTATAAAAATCCTCCGGGCTAGAAACCTTTCTGATAATGCGTTCCAGTATTTGCCCGATATGGCCCTCTATTCTTTCAAGATCTTTATTGCTCCATTTAAATACCTCGCTTTGCCTGGACTCTTTTGGCACCCCAAACTGGGCAAAAAAATCAATGCCATTTTTATCAGCAAATTCCCAGCAAGGCACCAGCTGATCCGTATTAAAAGGCGTCAAAACAAAAGTAAGACTAAAACGCACTTCCGGAAGCTCTTTCTTAAAGAATTCTAATGTTTTCACAAAACCGCTGAATCCGCCATCAACGCCCCTTATCTTGTCGTAAGCATCTCCAAGCCCATCAAGAGAGCTTCCTATCCATATAGCATTTGTTTTGATCTTTTTAAGAATCTGCTTCATTTTCGAAACTATGACTTCTGTATTTATGCCATTTGTAAGAATTCCTAAAGATGCTTGCGGCAGCGTATCTTTTATCGCAAAACATATATCTACAAAATCAGGCCTAAGAAAGGGTTCTCCTCCGGACAGGACAACGGTCTTTATGCCCTTTAACGCATTTGAACCTGATAAAAGTTTCTTGATATCATCTAGAGAAATTTCATCTTTTACGCTTTTGCCTGTTCTTTTATGAATGTCCCAGATATCGCATGTAATGCACTTGCTGTTGCATAAATGAGTAAGTTCGACATGCAATTCTTCCGGTTTCATATTAATATCCTTAGAATATTCTTTATTCAAATAATCAAGAGACAGTTTTATAATATCGTCTGTTTTTTTAACAATATCTTTCATGATGCTATCTGAAGACGGTAAACGCTTATCCGCGCCAACAGGCTTGATAACAGAACCTTCGGGCCTTATTGCAATTCTATCTATTTCCATAACATCAGCGTAAATGTTGTCTAATTTTTGGACTACCTTATTCCAGTCATATTTTTCCTCTACAAGAAGTCTTGCTTGCCTGGCTATTCTTTTATACAATGCGTCATTATTGAAAAGCTCTGTTACATATCTTGCAAAATCTTTGGGTTTGTCAGATATTAAAATATTAAAGCCGTTTTCCGCATCTATCCCGCAAGAGCCTCGCGTTGTAGATACAACAGGTGTCCCTGTAGCCATAGCTTCCAATATCTTGCCCTTTATCCCTGCGCCTACCCTGGAAGCGCATACGAACAGAGAGGCATTATGAAGATATGGCTTAACGTCAGGCACATCACCTATGACTTCTACGCCTTTGATGCTTGAAAGCCTCAGCACATTTTCAGTAGGTCCTGACCCTACAAGCTTAACAGTTGCTTCCGGGATTAATTTTTTTATCAAAGGAAAGATTTTACGGCAGAAATATACAGCTGCTTCCTCATTTGGATAATGAGGGTAGTGTCCGACAAATATCAGAGATTTATCTCTACCTGTCTTATCTTTAAATTCAAAATGCTCGATATCTACTCCTGTAGGCACATAAGAAAAGTCTGAATTAGGAGAAAATACCCTGACTACGCGCATATCTTCTTTTGATAAAACAATTATTTTATCGAGATTTTTATAAAAAGAGTTGTGGCTATGTACGATTTTCATGTAATCTATTATACCCGGTAAAACATATCTCGTATTTTTTTTATAATAAGACTTATGCGGCGACAGTATGCTGATATCGTGCTCGGTATATACGATGGGAATATGCTTGACAAATCTGGTAAGGTACAAAAGCTCGTTTGATTCTATGTGGGCAAGATCTATGGAAAGCCTGCCTTGAATTTCATTTAATTTCTCTATTAAGAAACTGCTGAACGAATGCCTGTAGCGGTTTGGAAATAAAAATTCATTAACCTTAGTTTGCCTATCTATTAAATGTATTTCTTTGAAAATATCTTTCATGGAATTAGACTTAGCGTATTCTGAATCTTTTTCATGATGCGCGAGAGACAGGAGCACTATATCGTAGTTTTTAGACAGGCGCTTGTATAAGTTATACATCCTTATCTTCCCTCCGCTATTAAGCGGATATGGTATAAAAGGCGTTATTAAAAGAACTGTCTTCTTATCAGAATGTACAAAGTTATTGCGCATAAAATTCCTGTAGTAAAGCAAGCTTCTGTCTAAAACCCTCTTATCTTTTACTTCAGCATATCTGAATTCCTTAAACCTATTAACTAAAGCAGGTATTATATAATTTAATGCCCAGACATACCCTATTAAAAATGTTAACCTTGTGCTATGGCGCCCTTTTAATAAAAATTTTGGCAAATTATTAAAGTGGCTTAAGACCATGTTATTATCCCTTAGATTCTTCCACATAAACAACAGTTCATTCTTTATTTCTTTATGCCTTACATAATTCAGCGTGGCCGCGCCTTTATGATACATTATGCTGTTCGGTTCATATAAAACTTTCAATCCTCTTTTTTGCGCCCTGTATGAAACATCTATATCCTCCCAGCAATTAGGCCTGTATATGTCGTCAAAACCCCCCATCCATAAAAAATCTTTCTTGCGGAAACACATTGCGCCTCCTACAGCGAAAACTGTAGGGGAAGTCTGCGATACCTTATCGCTATTGCCTGTCTCAGCCTCATTCCACAGATTAAGATAGCCATCCTTAAATTTCCCCATATGCATTCCATAATTAAAACTCTTCATGTCCCAATAATAAAGCTTCGGAGATACAGCAAATACTTCTGGATCTTTAAAATGCGCTTTCAGAGGGTCCAGGAATCCCCTTGAGACCATAATATCATTATTTAATAAAACTATGAGTTCCCCTTTAGCTTCTCTGACGCCTCTATTGCATGTTTTCCCAAATCCCTGGTTGCCCCTATTTCTGATTACTCTAACCTTAGGAAAATCATCTTTGATGACCATAGCTATACTCTGGCTGCTGGCATCATCTACCACTAAAATCTCATATCCGTCTTCCTTAAAGCCATCCGCTTCACATAAAGAAGACAGGCATTTTTTAAGAAAATTCAGGCCATTCCAATTAGGTATAACTACACTTACAGTTAAATTATCAAAATGCACTATTTCTCTTTTTTTTCTAAAATAACGCGATAATTTTCCAAAAAATAATTCCAAAGATACCTCTAAAGTAAAAAGCAGAGCATGAGCTAATAATATCGGGCTTATAAAAAAAATCATGGCTGTCCAGACAAGAACAGCCGCCTTTTTTGCTGCATACTTTAATGTAGCCCGCATATGCCACATAATCTTCCATAGCGGGCTCAATATAAACCTATATCCTTCGGAATTATATATGCCTAATAATTGTTTCCGAGCCTCATCTAGTTTACTTGTAACATTATTTAGCTGGCTAGTTTTATCTAGTATAATATCATCTTTAGCAGTTCCTTCATCTAGACTTATCTTCAATTTATCTGTCAGCTTAGATATTTCTTCTTTGTAAGCGCCAAGCTCTTCTTTAATGGCAAGTACTTCTTCGGAAAGCTGCTTTATTTTGTGTTCTTTTTCCTGAATGATATTCTCTTTGTCATTATGAAGCGTGCTGAGCTGGCTGGACAACTCTTCGATACGGCGTTTAGAGTCCTGAATGATATTCTCT
>Ga0154361_112_pt1 | contig 25449 bp, 26 predicted proteins | sample RifGroA2_FD_115889 | JGI IMG/M metagenome (GOLD analysis project Ga0154361, IMG submission 115889) | Omnitrophica bacterium GWA2_41_15
CTAAAATTCGGGGGAAGTCCATGCACTGCCAAGTGATCAGTTAAAGCTTTCTGGAGAGTGGACCGTATGATCAAGCAACGACTCGAGGCTTTTATCCATCAGCGCTGTACCCTTCTCGGAGTAGGTCCTATGAGTTTGAACTGTGTTAATGCAGTGATCGAATTGGCCAATGAGCATTTAGTGCCAATAATACTCATTGCCAGCAGAAGGCAGATCGACTCAGAAAAATTTGGTGGTGGTTATGTCAACAATTGGACTACTGAAAAGTTTGCCAGCTATGTTATTGATAATGATAAGAATGGCCGAGTAATCCTTGCAAGGGATCATGGTGGACCTTGGCAGAACGCGTGTGAAAAAGAGGCGGGCTTGAGTCTGCGGCGGGCTATGGAATCGGCTAAAAGCTCATTTCGGGCAGACATTGAGTCGGGATTCCAGGTGGTACATATTGATCCAAGCCTTGCAATCTATGGAACGCCTTCCTTGGACGAGGTGCTCGACCGTATCTTTGAACTATACGAATACTGCTGGGCGCAAGCACAGCGTTTAGGTGTAAAGATCCTCTTCGAGATAGGTACAGAGGAACAGAGTGGAAGCACAAACACCCAGGAAGAGTTAGAATATACCCTCAAGTCAATGCGCCGATTCTGTGACCGGAATAGTCTTCCTTTTCCAAGCTTCGTTGTGGTCCAGACAGGGACGCGGGTGATAGAAAAACGAAACGTGGGTTCTTTCGACTCACCGATAAGGATTATGGATGAATTACCTGCCGAGATCCAAGTGCCAAAAATGATCGAGATATGTAACCGTTATCAGATCTTTATGAAAGCACACAATACCGACTACCTTTCAGATGAAGCTCTCCAGTGGTACCCGCGCCTGGGTATCCATGCTGCAAATGTAGCCCCTGAATTTGGTGTTACAGAAACACTTGCACTACTCAAGCTGATGGAAGAGCAAGGTATGGAAGACTTGGCTGAGAGATTTCTTCGATTAGCATACGACTCAAACAAGTGGTGTAAATGGGTACTTCCCGATAACCACATTCACGACCGTGATTGTGCAGTAGTTGCGGGGCATTATGTGTTTGCCACGGAGGAATGCAAGGAAATCAAGATTGAGGTTCAGTCAAGGATCCATGATAAAGGTATCGACCTGGAAGGTTTCCTAAAGGAGCGTGTAAAAGAAAGTATCATGAGATATTTACGTAATTTTCGCCTTATGAGGACTACGTGAGTCGTATCGCCACGATCGTACTGAACCGCAATCTACCTGATGTCACGGATAAGCTGTGTGACCGTTTGGAACGTATTGATGGGGATCTCACGGAAGTCTTTGTTGTAGAAGCGGGTTCAGATTATAATAATCTATCCCGTCACTGCACCTGGCACGCAGATTGGCCGGAAGCTTGTGCACATGGTCTCCGTTATCCGAGAGGGATGAATTTCGCGCTCAGTCAACTTTTTAATGAAGGACGTTTTGGTCAATATGATGCTTTCTTTTTGCTGACCAACGACACTGAATTCGGTGAAGAACCGATTCTGGCGCCTTTACTGGAGGTGTTATCAAAACAACCGCGGGTAGGGCTTCTTTCACCCTGCTCACGGCGTTGGGGTGAAAGACTGTTACTGAAAGAGCTTGACACTCGCTACTTCTGGTACATACACAATACTGCATATCTCCTGCGCAGAGAATTTATCGAATCCATCATGGAAATAGAAACACCAAACTATATGAATTTCTTTTTTGACGGAAGCAACTTCAGGGGTTATGGCACTGAAAGCGAACTTATTGCCAAAGGATATGCCAACGATTGGGCCGCAGCCATAACTAACCGCGCATGGGCCGAAGAGAATGAGACACATCTGCTAAACAAAGCCGACCTGATCCGAACTGAAACTTATGAGGAGAATATTCGGCTCTATCTTGAAGAAGGGCGCAGATGGATGCGGCGTAAATACGGTTTTAATAGTCGTTGGTCAATGCAGCGCTACGTTAAGTTCTTTTACGACCAGTTTTTTGAATTTCATCCGGAATACGAATGCTACCGGATCTGATGAGGCAATGTACCTTGCGCACCTTGTTGGCTTTTGCAAACAGGTTATTGAAATGTATCTTATGACTATCATCAAGTATAATCTAAAGGAGTAACAAAATATTTATGAATTCAAAGAACATAAGCGATAGCGGAATACTAATAAACTCTATCGATCTATTGGGTTGCAAGGAACTTTTACTGGCAGACGGGGCATACAGATACATGATCTATGCTTTGAAGCCGAAGGATTGTCTGACCATTGATGGACTAGAATCCTTTACGGTATTTTGCAGACACGTCGACATTGATGCATTCCTATTAGTTGAATCAACTGGTACAATTTTGAAGGAGGGCGATTCAATCCAAGCCGAAATGACGACGATTACCCTGCGAGTCGAAGGTGGTTCAGCAGTGGTTTTGATTGCTGGGACAATTAGGTCCCATTTTAAAGCCCCATTCTTTAATGTTATTCGCAATGGCGAGCATTACAGGATAAACAAACCATGGGGACACGAATTGTGGATCAATGGCGAACACCCAGGGTATGTACTAAAGAAAATTGGTATTAAGAGGGGAAACCGCACGAGCCTTCAGTATCACAACTTCAAGGAGGAAACAAACTTACTCGTGCAAGGAAGAGTCGCTTTGGCATACAGTAGCGACAAAAAGTTGGAAGACAATGAAGCAAAAGCGGACAATATTGACAGTGTCGAAATTACACCACTCACCTCGATTCACGTAATGCCGAAATCAATCCATCGCCTTGAGGCTATTGAAAACTCTCTTCTTTACGAGGTCTCCACCCCGCATCTAGATGATGTAATTCGAATCTCAGATGACACCCATCGGTCTGATGGACGTATTGCAACTGAACATACTGCCGGGAAAACTCTTGATCCAGTTTGTATCCTTACTGCGGGGCATGGAACTCGAATGTTTGACCTGTCCGATGTAGTCAACAAAGCCTTGCTACCATTAGGTCGCGCCTCAGTTCTAACAAAGATTTTTGAGTGTTTTCCTAAGGGTACACCATTTGTTATCGCGTTAGGTTATAAGGGTCAGCAGGTCCGTGACTACGTAACGCTTGCACACCCTGATCTCAGCGTAACTTTTGTTGAAGTTGAGAACTACAGTGGTCCTGGCAGTGGACCAGGTTTATCATTACTGTGCTGCAGGGATTATTTGAAGTGTCCGTTCTATTTTATCTCCTGTGACACCTTATTCAATCATAATCTATCGTCCCTGCCCTCGGGGAACTGGGCTGGTGTTGCCAAGGTGCCAATTGATGAGAGCAAACGGTACTGTAACTTCAAAATCAAGGACGGCTTGGTTGTCGAACTACGCGACAAGGAGAAGGTTGGTGCCGAATACATGGCCTTCATCGGTTTACTATATGTGCGTGATTACGAAACATTCTGGACAGCGTTGGCTGACAACTATCTGATGCAGGGAGAGCATCAAATATCTAACGGCTTGCGAAGCTTGATAGACGGGCCCGGCTTACAGGCAATTGAATGCCAATGGATAGATGTTGGCACTTTCGAGTCCTACAAGAAAGCTGCTGCTGCCTATCAAGATTTTGATTTCTCGAAAAAAAACGAATATATGTACTTCGTAGGGAAAAGAGCAGTAAAATTTTTTACTGACACAACAATTGTGAAGAACAGGGTAGCAAAGGCAAAATTACGACCACAACTATTTCCAAAAATCGTTGGAGCAGGGGAGCAATTCTATAGTTATAATCTAGCGTTGGGTGAGACCCTTTACGCCTGCAACTTACCCATGATATTCGACAAGTTTTTACTTTGGCTTGACCAGGAAGTATGGAAGCCATTTACGGTATCGCCCCACCGTATGCGAGAGATTTGTCAAGTCTTCTATCAGGACAAAACTTTGAAAAGGTTAGAAGCTTTTGAAAAAAAATACCCAAATATCACACCACCAATGCGCATGAATGGTTGCCCACTGCATTCGCTGGAGAGCCTTTTGTCCAAGATACCTTGGAAAACCCTGTTCGACGGTATACCTACCTTCATCCATGGCGACCTCCAGTTTGATAATGTTATCTATGATCCCGTCGAAGATCAGTTCACATTGATAGATTGGCGACAAAATTTCGGTGCTGAGACTATGTTTGGCGATCTTTACTATGATGTAGCAAAACTACATGGTGGCATCACTCTGAACTATGACTATATTAAAAAAAACTTGCTTACTGTCAAGCATTGCGGCGATGATATTTTCATTGACTTTGCCCAGCGTTTCTCCGCCGAACTCCTCAATTTAAAATTGAAGAGCTATATAGAGAGACGAGGAATGGACTTTGGTCGAGTGGAACTTTTGACAGCAATCATTTACCTCAATATGTCACCACTTCACGAACCTCCCTTCGATCGGGCGCTACATACACTTGGCCGGTGGTTATTAAGTCGGATATTAGTATAGGAGTTTACTGACGTATGACTAACAAGCAATGGCTTGTTCCGCCTACAGGTAAGGCTAAACTTTGCATTTCCATAGCTGCACGGCCAAGCCAATTTGGTATGGCTGTGCATAATGCAGCATACCGTGCACTTGGAATTGACTACCTATATAAGGCTGTATGTGTGTCCGATCCGGCGGCGGCCATTGCTGCAGTGCGAACACTTGGCATCCGTGGTTGCTCTGTCTCAATGCCATTCAAGCAATCAGTGATCACATACCTTGACGATCTCGACACAATCGCAAGGCGAATCGGTGCCGTTAATACCATAGTTAATGACAATGGCTACCTTACTGGTTTTAATACCGACGTTATTGGCGCTCACAAAGTACTGGAAACGCTTGTATCTAATCCCAAGGTGAAGATACTCATGTTGGGATCTGGCGGCATAGCGCGCGCCATCTTGGTTGCATTAGAGTCCCTTGGCATTTCTGATGTTAGAGTGTCCAGTAGAAACCTTGACAAGGCCGAGCAAACTGTAATGGACTTGGGGATAGGTAGGGCTGTGCCATGGGAGCAACGTGAGTCTGAACCCGCCGATATCTTGATTAATGCGACACCAATTGGTATGAGTCCTGACGACAGCGAAATGCCCGTGACAGCAGACTGGCTCTGCTGTTGTAGTGGTGTGATGGATGTCGTTGCGATGCCGCCAAATAGTCTTTTAGTCCGTACCTCAAGGATGTTAGGCATAAAGGCAACCGACGGTCTCACTATGGCACTACATCAAGCGGTAGCCCAGTTTAAACTTTACACAGGGTGCGAACCTCCATTAGAGATTATGCGTGATGCGGCTCTATCGCTTCTTGCTGATGGTAACAAATTTTCAACCGACCGAGCTATATTTGTCGATAAATCGTGAAATATTAATCATCAAGTGGAATTTTGGGAGAGAGATATGGTGAACCTCAAGGAGATCTGTCTCAACTATTTTGACCGGTTCGAAGCCAAAGATATATCTGCGCTCGAAGTTATATTTTCAGGGAATGTGAGTCTTCAAGATTGGGAGATTCAAACAGTGGGTAAAGAAGCTGTTCTGGCTGCTTACAAAACAATATTTGCACAAGCGCACACGATTCAAGTTTCTCCACAACATATATATCAAGAAGGACGTACCGTGATAGCGGAACTAGAGATTGTTATTGATAATACATCTACGCCTTTGAAGGTAATTGATGTTATTGTCTTTGATGAGTCAAATCGTATATGTGCCATTCGAGCCTATAGAGGCTAAGATGCTTGGGAATATAAATAAGTCCGAAGTTTATCTTGAGTGAGTAAATTGAACATGCCGCACCGCGACACTACCTATTGTCTGACTTGCTTAACTCAATGAAATCTTAAATGCTCTCATTATATTTTAATTTCAGATTAACGGGACAAAGGCTTATCCCTGACAGGATCGATTCTGGATTGTTTTATCCAGTCGCGTATCCGCAAAGAGGTAGCACAGGATCACTAAGTCAATATGCAGTGCTACTCAAGACTATTGAAAGTTATTCAGTATTTAAATTCGATGTGGTTATTTTTAACATAGCAATTGACTTTATTGATAGTGAAATCGAAGAAGAACTTAAGAGGTCCATCACAGAAAAATACTCATCAAATAAAATTATACTAAGATTCACGAGGCCATCGACGCTTGACGAATGGAAGAAAGATGTCGAAGAGGTGTCATGTCTAATAGGGAAAGGTAGCCCTGTCCTTGTGGCAATGAATCATGATCATCCATTTATAGACTACACTCCGGAGGTGTTCAATGTTTTATTAGAGAAGGTATTTCCTAAATTGGAAAATAATTTCGGGAAGGCTCTCTATTATTCTCATGCTCCTGAGGCCATTTCATCGGCGGTCAACGACCGATCGCATACTAAATACATTAGGCAAAGTGGAGGCATCTACAAGAGAGAAGTAACCAGTCGTGGGGTACTTTCGATCTGGGTTATGACGATCGAAACGCTTGGACATATTTTGTCAAGAGCGATGTGTAGTGGGTCTTCTTATATGGGCCGAATAGATTGGGCCGGTGTTGAGTATGACCAGTTGACACTGACGACTTACCTCTTTCCGAGGGAGTTTTTTAAGCATTATGATGGATATAGGCACGTAACGGGAATAAGGTTGATTTCCGATATTAGTAATGCGAAATCAACGGTATTGCAGTTCCCAGGCGACGATGAAGCGAATGGAATAGTAGAATTTTATTATCAACGGTGGATTGATTGCTTCTTGCTTACGGTGAGAGACGCGCTGAGAAATAAAAAGTATTCAGTTGCTTCAAATATGTCGACAAAGAGCATTTTTACAAAGGCAATTGAAGAATCACTCGATCTATTCAGAATAGGCTACCTTGAGGCAGATGTGGCTGCGGGCCTGATTCATGAGCGGCGCATAAGCGTCATGGAAGGCGCCTTGAGGAGTCACATTTATTATTTTGGTAATCTTCTCTTTGAGTCAGTCAAAACGGATATTCTTTTGATAGATGGTGATGGGTTTTACAAATATATGAATCTTATTAAAAGGCATATGCCGTCTTTATTACGTCGCATTCTGAAAATTATTGTATCGCATTTAAAGAGCAATCGATGAGCAAAAGAAAGCGTGGTTTGATCATGAAGCTGTTTATTTACATACCCACATACAGCCGGCCCGAGGCTCTCCGGAAATCTCTGGGGACATTGGTTCATCAAGCAAAAAAATATGCAGACCGGGTAAGGATAATGGTCAGCGATAACGACTCTCCCGGTTGCGTTAACGACGGGATACTGTCCGAGTTCGTTTTTGAGAACCTTTCTTTTAGAAAAAACCCTTCAAATATCGGTGGGAATGCGAACATGAATTTGGGATTCGTATTCGCAAAAAAAGACGAGTTCCTGTGGATTTTAGGCGACGATGATTATTTGTGCGATAATGCGTTGGATAAGATATTTTCCTGCGATGGCGACTTGGACTTGATACTGCTAACACACATATCTTCTCCTGCATTATCAAATTATTCGATCGAAAGATCATATAAAGAATGGATGTCGTTCTTTGTTTCAGCAAATATATTTAATATGAAGACCTTCGGTGTATTCATCGAGAATGTTTTTTATTATCACAATACTTCATATCCGCATGTTGCGATTCAATGGTTGGCTGCGATGACGGTGAACAGGCAGTTGAAAATGATGATGCTACCATTGAGCGGGATGATTGTGAGGACCGTATCCACAGAAAATAATACCGGTGAAAATTATTCTCTCGCATGGACCGGTGCTTTGGGGCTTGTTACTATCTTGGAAAAATCGGAAGGTAGCAAGTTCGCGATATTCTGGCTCAGACATTACGGAATAAATTTGCTCCTATACAAAAATAGGTTCCCACATAATTATGAACAGTCGATTTCGATCATATTAAAACTTCCTATGCGGGTGAAACTCGTTTACTACGAAACAAAGATAAGATATTATTTTTTTCTTGTGAGCTGGAAAGTTATGAATGCCGTTGAGGATAAAGACGGCAATATACCATTTGTCGGGAAATCGCTTTTGCAGAAAGTAAAAAGAATTGTTGTCAAAGACAATTCGGTATTGATTAAGCAATTTATTGGAAGCGCAGATAAAAACAATCTTGGAACAACCGGTTCGTCGCGGCATTCAATGCTGCTTTTGTCTTTACTTAGGCAGATCAAGAGGCGGATCAATTCTTTTATTGAGGTGCCTTTGTGGATAATAAGAGGCCGCCCGATCCCACCGCCGCACAGCTATAAAGTGGGATTTGTGAAAAAGATCGCGAAAGCATATAAGCTCAAAACATTCATCGAGACTGGCACATACAACGGTGATATGGTGGCCAAAGAGGGCGGCAATTTTGAAAAAATAATTTCTATCGAACTCAGCCGTGATCTTTTTTTGAAAGCGAAGCAGAGATTTGAAGGGGTCGATCTTGTTGAACTATATCACGGTGACAGTGGTTCGGTTCTGTGTGATCTGCTGAAACATATCACGCAGCCCTGCCTTTTCTGGCTCGACGCCCACTATTCTGGCACCGGAACCACCATGGGCATTCATGAAACTCCTATTCTGAGCGAACTGGAATGTATCCTATCACATCAAGTAAAGTCTCATGTGATTCTTGTGGATGATGCCCGTTTGTTTGACGGAAACAGTAGCTATCCAGCATTGGAAGCTTTGCAGCAGTTCGTGAAAGAGTACGGTCCTGATTACTCCGTTACGGTCTTGAATGACATCATCCAAATCTGGTCGCCAAGCGCTTTCGGTGAGGTTTGATGGCGGGACGTCATTTCTTGCTGCAGCTCCGTGTTTAAATGATAAAGTCTTTGCTATATTTTACCAGGCGTTGGTTTTCGCCAATATTTGATCCCGTGGCGGTTGCACGCGGCTTGTTATCCTACCCGCGCTATTTTTCCCAATGGCGGCGCTACACCCACATGGTGGGTGCAGAGCGGCTGCGAGCGGTTGACGCCTATCCATGTCTTCATGACGGGACCAGGACTACTGGGGTTGACCCTCATTACTTCTATACCAATGGCTGGGCCATGCGCCGGATCGTAGCGCAACGGCCGGCACAGCATGTGGATATCGGCTCACAGACCATGTTTGTTAATTTGCTCAGTGCGGTGCTACCAGTCACCTTCGTGGACTACCGACCCTTGGAAGCGTGCATGGAAGGGTTAACTAACCGCAGTGGCGATATCCTCAATCTGCCTTTTGAAGACAGTTCGATTGAATCACTCTCGTGCCTTCACGTGGCGGAACATATCGGCCTCGGGCGCTATGGCGACCCTCTCAATCCGCGAGGCACACAACAGGCATGTGCCGAACTGAAACGCGTGTTGGCTCCTTGGGGGCATTGTTATTTTGCCCTACCCGTAGGTAGACCGCGTGTATGTTTTAATGCCCATCGAATTCATGCAGCGAAGACAATTATCGAATATTTCGACGGATTAGAGCTGGAGGAGTTTTCCGGCGTGCACGATGATGGAAGGTACGTGGAACGGGGCAGTTTGGATGAGTTTAAAGATGACGAGTATGCTTGTGGTCTATTCCGGTTTAGACGCTATTCGTATACTAAAGGATAAAAACAAAGTCATGAGATATTTACTCAAGAAGATGCTTTGGCAAGCGATACCACAACAGAATTGTCTAATTTACTTTGTATGTAAAAAAAATCAGGACAACTGTGAATGTAATCATATTCTTGCAGGTACATTCTCACGTGAAAAATAAATCAATTATTGCCAGAATTCGTGGAGGCTTAGGGAATCAGCTTTTTATTTATGCAATGGCGCGACGTCTGGCACTTAAAAATGACGTCGCATTGAGTCTTGATATTGTATCCGGCTTTAAAAACGATGGTTATCGTCGTAAATATCTTCTGGATAATTTTAATATTAAGGCGAATATAGCGACGCCCTATGATTCATTTGAGGCAGGATTTGGAAAGCTTCGGAGAAGGTTCCGGATGAAAGTGGAACAATTCCAAAAGTTAAATAATCGGTCCTACATTATTGAAGAGAAAAGAAGCTTTGAACCTCGGATTCTAAATCTTGAAATTAGAAAAATAGTTTATATAGATGGTTTATGGCAAAGTGAACGTTATTTCAAAGATATTGAACATATTATACGACAGGACTTAGAATTGATCTGTCAGCCTTGCGATACCGGCACCCTTAAAATGGCCGATAAGATTCAAAACGTGAACTCAATTTCCCTGCATGGTAGAAGCTATTGTGAAGTGCCAGCAAAAGATAAGAATGGTTCTCCAGAGGTAAGTGATTATTACAGCAAGGCGGCTGATTTAATTGCACAGCATATTGATAACCCACATTTCTTTTGCTTCAGCGATAATCTGGAATGGTTGAAAAAAAATCTCAAAATTCCGTTTCCTTTGACCTATGTGAGCCACAACCCGACGCAGGAAGATGATAACACCATTAAAGATTTTTGGCTTATGACTCAGTGCAAGCATCATATTATTGCAGAGAGCACTTTCAGTTGGTGGGGTGCCTGGTTGAATAAGAGTCCAAATAAGATTATTATTGCCCACCGCTGTGCGTGGCAAAACCCGGATTACATCCCAAATAGTTGGATAACTCTTTAAAGAAACATGTGTAAAATCATTGTATATATCCCGGTGAAGAATGATTTATGGTTTATTGAAAATTCAATTAGACATGCAGTGGAATGGGCAGAGTATGTTATAGTTGCTGATGAATCCAGCACTGACGGCTCTGTCGATATTTACAAAAAACTTGAAAAAGAATATACGAATCTTAAGATAATTTATAATAGACCCAAAATGGATTTTAGCACGCCTGATCCAAGAAATTATATGCTGGAACAGGTTAGAAGAATTGAGGGTAATAATATAATTTTTGAATTGCATGCTGATGAAATTATTTCTGCAAAAATATTGAAAAGTGAAATAAGAGAAGAGATTATTCAAAATTTATCCATTGGAAAATGTTTAGAGCTTCCCTGGTTAACCCTATGGAAAGATCCTTTACAATATAGACATGATAATAGCGTGTGGAGTAATAATACATGCATTTTTGCTTTTAGAGATGATAGAACGTCTAAGTTTGAATCAGCAGCCTTCCATGGACAGCGGGCGCCAGAAAATTTTATAATAAATAAACTCAAGATAAACCTTCCTGTACTTCATTATCAGTTTATGAACATAGGAAACGAAAGGAGCAAACAAGCACTCTACCAAATTTTTGAAAGAAACCATTATCCTGATAAACATGTTGAAACTATTAATAAAGGGTATGCAATTGCTTTTGATGACCGAAAAATAAAATGTGAGAAATTAAAAGGGGAAGATTATGCACCATGGATTGATATTGGTTTAAAGATTAATCAGACTTATGATGATGGTATTTTTAATTGGCGTGATGGAGAAGTTTTAAAAAATTTTAAAAAGTATGGTCTTGATCGTTATGCTAAAATTAATATCTGGTATATTAATTGGGAAGAAAAACGCCAATATGCTTTAAAAATAGGGATAAAAAATATCCCATCATTCGAAATAGTTGATCCACGGTCACTAAGCACACGGTTAGCACATAAATTATTAATTAAATATCAAATGTACCCTTTTTGGAAAATTGATTTTATTAGATTAGTCATTGCGAAAGGACCAAATAAAATAAAACGATTATTCAAAAGCTGTAAAACTAAGATTGATCTTCCTTTATAGGTTGCAGGTTTAAAAATCGCTTAAAATAAGGAGGTAACTATGCCATTTTCATTTAAATCGCTTTCCATTCCTGAAGTTATTCTTGTGGAACCGAGGGCATTTTCTGATGACCGTGGATACTTCCTTGAAAGCTTCAAATCTTCAGATTTTTTATTGAATCATGTACCCAACTGTTTCGTTCAGGATAACTTGTCCTTCTCAAAACAAAACGTAATTCGTGGAATACATTTTCAAAAGAAACCCAAAGAACAGGGAAAGCTGGTATCCGTTATTAAGGGTTGTGTGTTCGATGTGGCTGTCGACTTGCGCGAAGAGTCGCCCACATTTATGAAATGGATAGCAGTTGAATTAAATGATAAAAAACATGCAATGCTTTATATTCCCGAAGGATTTGCACATGGCTTTTTATCGTTAACTGATGAAGTTTATCTTGTTTACAAATGTACAAAAGAATACGATCCAAAATGCGATGCAGGTTTCCGTTGGGATGATCCTGATATTGGAATCGAGTGGCCTGTCAGTAGTCCGGTTGTGTCTGAAAAGGATCAGCAATTGCCTATGTTCAAAGAAATTGCCAATGTATCATAACCAATGAAAGGGAGTTTATATTATGACAAATATTAAAACATATAAGCGGGTTCTGATTACCGGGGGAACCGGACTGCTTGGCGTTGCCATTCAACGGTCTGCCCCCAGGGACATACAGGTATTTACAATATATTTTTCCGGCCGTTCATTGCCTATTCCGTTGCCATTTCCTATCCGTGCTGCTGATGTAAGCGATCGGAAGCAGATGCAATCAGTTTTTGAATGGGCTATGCCTGATGTTGTGATTCATACAGCCGCTATTGGAAGCGTGGATTTTGCTGAAAAGAATCGTGAACAGACTAGAAAAGTCAATGTAGGTGGTACGGAGGTTGTTGCTGCACTGTGCCAAAATTTCAAATCTCGACTCATTTATATATCCTCGAATGCTGTATTTGATGGTCGGACTCCGTTTTACTCCGAAACTGCACCAGTCAACCCGATCAACTACTATGGGCAACTCAAAGTAGAAGCCGAAAATGTTGTTCGTGAAAGTAATATACCTTGGGCCATCGTGCGTCCTATCTTGATGTATGGTTGGCCATACCAAGGTGAGCGTGATAACCCAGTAGTATGGTGGGTGCGTTCCTTGGAAAATGGCAAGCCTATAAAGGTCGTAGATAATGTATTTAACAAACCCCTTCCGGCGTGGTCATGTGCAGACGTCGTATGGGCATTAATTCAGCAAAAACAAACTGGCATATACCATGCTGCTGGGAGAGATCATTTATCCCTTTACCAGTTTGCTTTACAAGTAGCGGAAGTATTTGACTTGGATGCAAGATTAATCACTCCAGTCCCGGATTCTTATTTTCCTGAGATTGCTCCCCGTCCCCAAGATACCTCTTTCGATACGACCAAAATGGAAAACGAGTTGGGCGTGAAAGCTATCGGGGTTAAAGATGGGCTCGTCCGTATGAAATCTGAGCGTTCTATCATAAGAGAAGCACAGCAATGAAAAAAACTGTCCTGATTAGCGCTCCCAACTATTATGGGATTGACTCCGATATAAAGGACGCTTTTGAGTCTTTAGGGTTTAAGGCCGTGTTAATTAATAACTTTCCTCACAAAATATCAGAAAGAGTTGGTATTAAAATTGGTAATTGTTTTCCGGTACTCAAAGCAATGATCAATCCGATTCAAAAGGCGAGTTTAATTACAGAAAATGAGTCGTTCATTACAATGGTATCTAGAGTAAAGCCCGATCTTTTATTTATTATAAGAGGGGATTTTATTTTTCCAGAAACGTTGGCTAGGATAAAGGAAATAACATCATGTCCAATCGTAGGCTATGCTTGGGATGAGCCGTTTCATTCGCATGACAAAAAAAATATAGATGATTATAGGGGATACAATTTTAAGAATGGAGTACCTTGGTATGATCTCATTTTTGTGTTTGATGAATTCTATATCGATAAGATAAAAAAACAGGGAGCAAAAAATGTATATTATTTGCCATTGGCGACAAATCCAAATCGATACAAGGATATTTTGGTAACAGATCAAGATAGGTGTGACTATGATTATGATGTTTGTTTTATAGGACTTCCCTTCGAGAACAGGATAGAAATGTTTGAATGTCTTAGTGATTATAATCTTGGGGTTTTCGGAGATCATTGGACAAAGCATTTCATCCGCAGGGGGCAGAAAACTCCGTCCTATTATAGGGGTAGGGCATCGGGTGAGACTGTAAATAAAATCTATCTTTCTTCAAAGATCGTTCTGAATATCCATCATCCACAATCCATAGAAGGTTTAAATACGCGTACATTCGATATACCAGCATGCGGTGCTTTTGAAATGGTTGACTATAAAAAGAATGTCGAGAGGCATTTCGAAATAGATAAAGAAATAGTTACGTTTAGAAGCATAAATGAACTTAAAAGTAAGATAGATTTTTATTTAGAAAATGAAGATTTACGTAAATCCATATCCGAACATGGCAAACAAAGAGTATTAAATGAACACACATGGGTTCATAGAATGAAAGACAATGTAATTGAATTAATGTAAACAAATATGTTGCTGTTAATTATAGTATTTATTTTTTATATAATGCACGTCCACTTTATGTTGAAAAACATTTTTTGGGGCGTCAGTGGTGCACAATTTTTTAATTTTTATGTCCCCTATAGATTTTCACGCGATGTGGCCATGGAAACCCTTGTTTTTTGTGTGTCTTGCGCAGTTGCCTTTGTTATTGGTTATATTATTTCAAAATGCGTGCTGGATAGCCGGTCCGCAAAATCATGTGGAAAACTGATAAGTGAGAAATATATAAATAAAGCTATTCCGTTTTTGAATATATTCCTTGCACTTCAAATCGGTTTGGGTCTTTACGCATTATCTAGGGAAGGGTTGAATTATAGCGCTATTTTCAATTTAAAGATGTCGATGAACTTTCTATTTGAAAGCCGAATGCTGGCATTAGTACTGCTTGGATTTGTCTATTTAAATAAACCGCCTGAAACATGGTTGAAGGAAAAAAGATTAAGATTCACGGCCAAGCTTCTCTTCTTATATTTTATCATCTCTTTATTTATGCAGTCCCGATCTGTGGTTTTTGAATTTGGCACAGTAATCGCATTTTCTTGGTTGATGTGGCAGGGTAATAAGATAAAAATTAAATATATAGTTATTTTATTGTGCATAATGGTTATACCTAACTTGATTGTGCTGCCGCGTTTTGGTGGCGCTTTGGATTGGCAGACAATAATTGCTGGAATCTTCTCTTTTGAGTATACGGTTGCAATGAACAATATTGTATCAGCTGCAATTGCCGATAGCCATCCTCTATTATTAGTGGACTTATTTTGGGGTATCCCATCGCTTTTAATACCATCTCCCATTCGTAAAGCCATAGGGATAGATCTTACGCCAGGACCAGGGGGAGATTATTATTTGAAAATTCTTGAGGATGCCGGTGTGTTTGGGGGCGGATTCTCTTTGCTCGCTGAAACATATATGAACTTGGGCTGGTGGGCGATATTATTGTTTGTATTTTTGGGGTTTTTAATTGGAAAATTTATCAAGGGTGCCGCCAGAGTCGGAGGGGTGGATTTACTGTATGCTACTGCACCGCTGATGTATGCATCATTTATAATTGCCTTCCGCAATAATTTTGCTACTTTTGCAAAATATTCAATTCAGTTGATTCTGATAGCAATGATTATAAAAATTATCCTAAAAATTAGGTGGATTCCACTCACAAGTGCAACAAATAATGGACAAAGGGTTGAGAGAGTTGATGCCACAACTGGGGATATCGTAACAGCGATTGATTGAACTGGGGACATTAGAAATGAAAATTGAATCCGCCTTTCATATTTCATATTCTATAGTAAATAAAATACTGTGTTTGTCGGATCAGTAAGAAATCTTTTTGCACTTCAAAGTTGTACAATTTCAATACGTCAACCTAATTGCGATTTGAGGAAATAGGAGCTTATTATGGAAATATTCAATGGGAGGCTGTCAGAGTGAATGCTTTAAAAAATGCAGAGAGAATTCGAAGATTTATCTGGAAAAGAAAAAAAGAGTTATTTACAAAAGAATTTTATGCCACAGTGTTTAGGGTAATAAATCAACATTTTAATTATTTCGATAGAGTAAGTTCTGAGCAGTTCCATGAAAACCTCAGGATTATAGAAAAGAGGCCGTGGAATATTCATCTTGAGACAACAAACATTTGCAATTCTAACTGCGTATTTTGTGCATATCCTCTAATGAAGAGGCAAAAGAAGATAATGTCTTCTGAAATTTTTAATAAAGTTTTGGATGATTATTGCAAAATAGGTGGTGGAGAGATTAGCTTTTTGGGAGATGCAGAGCCTACAACAGATCCAGCTTTCATTGCAAGGATTAAGGCTGCAAGGAAAAGGCCTCAAATAAAAGATATTACCACGATTACCAATGGCATACTCTTTGATAAGATAGGGTTTGAAAATTTTCTCACATCTGGAATAAATCGTGTTCAGATAAGTGTCGGTGCTTTTGATAAAGAAATTTACACGAAGTTATACAGGAATAAGTATTATGATAGGGTTAGAGAGAATATTTTAAATCTATTAAAAACAAACAGCGAGCTTGGATGTCCAGTTGAAATAAAAATAGCGTTTAGGACAACATTGTCAATGAAACAAACCTTAAATCTTGTAGATTATCAGGAGATGAAAAAATACCCTCATAAGGTTGAATTTAATACAGATTTTCATTCTTGGGGTGGTAAGGTAAAAAAAGAAAATCTTCCAGGAGGGATTATTTTTAGAGAACCAGTGCCTTTGCGTGAACAAGTTCCTTGCTTTCTGTTGTATGATGGTCCAATTATTTATCCCGATGGTAAGTTTGGTTTATGTCATTGCCAGGATATTGACGCAGACAGCGAACTCGTAGTAGGGAATATTATGAATCATTCCCTACTAGAATTGTGGCAAAGCGAGAAGGTAAAGTGCATACGTGAAAGATTCTATAAGAAAGATTATCCGGCACTATGTAGAAACTGCCCGACATATATAAATCTTGATTTTTATAAAACAAAAAAAGGTAAGGAAAGAGCCGATTTTATAAAGACGGTCTATGGGGATTCCTCTTCGCTTGCCGCAGTATAAATATATTATAAATGCGTTATATACTATCCTGTTGATGTTTGATCTTTTAGCCTTAAGCGTAGTCCAAAATAAAGGGAGCAGACTCAAGGTTGGAGTGGTGGCAAGGGAATGAATATCGTTGTTGATGCCGTAGGAATCCGCGGTCATGGCGGTGCGGCAGTCCTTTGTGAATTGCTCCACTGGCTCCCAAATGTGCGGCCGGATTGGCTGTGGCATGTCTTTTTGTTTGAGCGGAATTTACGGGAATTTGATGATCCTCTCATCAGTGATAGGGTGACTATTGAGTACACTCGGTGCGGAAATAGCGGGGTTGCGCGTTTATCGTGGACCAATTTTAAATTACAAAAACGGTTGCGTGAAATCGGGGCCGACCTCATTTTTTCTGTTGCCAATATCGGTGCACGCAGACCTGCCACACCGCAGGTGGTTCTGGTCCATCAGCTTAACGCTTTTTTTAGCGATGGGTCGACTCAAGGGCCATTTCTAAATTGCCTGCGTATGTCATTTCTACGAAGACAAATTCTGGCAGGTGCTAAGGCAAGCAAGGTGGTGATTGTGCAGACGGAGGGCATGAGAAATCGGATGCTACAGTTCGAACCATCTCTTGCCGGACGCATTCAAGTAATACCAAGTGGTTATCGGACTATTTCTACACATCCTCAGATAAGAAAAGAAGTCCGGGAAACCATCCTTTCATCATCCCGCCCTCGGTTGATTTATATTTCCCACCCCAGCGAGCATAAGAATCATTTGAATCTGTTAAGATCACTTCCTATCATGATAAAAGTATGGCCATCGTTGAAATTGTTACTGACACTTGAAGGCAATCAATTTCAAAACAAACGCTATGCCTCATTTATTGCGGAAATACGAAAAACGGCAATTGCTCTTGATGTTGAAAAAAATCTCATTTTGCTTGGGATTCTTAAGATGGATGAAGTTTATTATGCTTTATCTAACTGCGATGTCATGGTTTTTCCCTCCTTGGCTGAATCATTCGGACTAGGACTCGCTGAGGCCATGGCTGCCGGTTGCGTGATTGCAGCATCTAACTTGCCTTATGCGCATAATGTAGCTGGAGACGCGGCTGTTTATTTCGATCCTAAGGATCCGGAAAGCATTGCGAGCACGTGTCTTGCTCTATTGGACAATCCGTCCGAAGTGGCGCGATTAAAAAAGGAAGGCGAGCGATTAAAATCAAATTATTCCTATGCGAATATCGCAGAGCGGTTTACCCGCGTTTTTGAATTACACGGTGCGGATGGAGAAGAAGGATGTCATCCCTAAACGTCAATAAGTACTATGAAAATTACTGGAACCGTGACACAGACGTCTCGGACAGTGATGTTACAACTTCGGAAAGAAAGCGGCGTCTTTTAGTGGCTTTATCGCGCCATGTAACTGCTGGTGAATATGTCTTCGACCTGGGGTGTGGGGGAAGGAAGTTTACCTCTTGGATTTTACAGGCGGGTTATGCTGCACAGGGGATGGATATATCAAGTAATGCATTAGAAATGGCCAAACGCAACAATCCAGATGTTTCTTTTGAATTGTTGGCGCCGGATGGTTCTATTCCTGCACCAGAGGCACATTATGCTGCTGTCTGGTGTAGCGAAGTCATTGAACACATTCTGGACGTCCATGCTTTCTTATCTGAAATTCGACGCGTATTAAAACCCGGCGGTATCCTGATACTGACCACTCCATATCATGGCTTATTAAAAAACTTGTTAATTGTTTTACTTAAATTTGATCGTCATTTTAATCCTGAATACAGCCATATTCGATACTTTGACAAGAAAGGCTTGTCTCGCTGCCTTAATAAAGCAGGATTTAACCCTTTCAATTGGGGCGGTCTTGGTTGTTTCTATCTGTTGTGGCGGACATGGTTTGTGGTCGCACGAAAGGTTTAATGACTGTTTTATGAATGACATCGCCCAACGTGTAAACGCGATTTCAATGGAAGTACATCCTCCTTACGGAGAGCCGAATGTCATTCTCAAAAGTATCAACCAGCACGGCTTTACTTACGCAATGGCGGATGAGAATTTGCAGCGTGTCAATGTCAATGATGTTATCGATATCCGCATAAGTAATGCAATAGTCAGGGTAGAAAAAGGGGAAGATAGGATTGCTGAATACAACCCCGCAAAAGAGGCTGAGAAGAAACCAAGCAGCAGATCTCATCTGATAATACATCCATCAGCTCGGCCTGAGTGTCGGGACGGCCGTTGGCTAATAGTTTAAAGGAGTTGGTCGCTTCCCCCTATTGTGGAAAAGTATGATAATCAAAGGAAAAAGATAATATGGCTGATATCTCAGTAATCATTCTTACATTTAACGAGGAAAAGCATATTACTCGATGTATCAATAGCCTAAAATCTTTCGCAAATGAAATATTTGTAGTTGATAGCTTTTCCACTGATTCTACAGTAGAGATGGCATTAAGTGAAGGTGCTACAGTCTTTCAAAACAAATATACCAATCAAGCAATTCAATTCAATTGGGCACTTAAAACATGCCCAATTTCAACAGAATGGGTCATGCGAATTGATGCTGATGAATATATTTTGCCTGAGTTATCAATTGAAATAAATAATAAATTGCCTTTGCTAGAAAAATCAATTTCCGGCATATTTATCAAACGTCGTGTAATATTCTTAAATAAATGGATAAAATACGGTGGCAACTATCCTATTTGGCTTTTACGCATTTGGAGAAATGGCAAAGGCTACTGTGAAAATAGATGGATAGATGAGTATATGAAAGTTACAGAAGGAGAAACAACTTGTTTTGAAATGGATTTTGTGGACGAAAACTTAAACTCACTTACCCGGTGGATTAATAAGCTAAACAATCATTCAACCCGAGAAATGATTGTTCTTATTTTAGACAAATATCAGATAAGTTCAAAGGAAGAAGTGACACCAAAACTTACCGACTCACCAGATCAAAGAAAAAGATGGTTTAAACATATATATGGAAAATTCCCATTATTTATAAGACCCTTATTGTTGTTCCTTTACATTTATTTTTTAAGGGGCGGGTTTAGAGATGGTTACCCCGGACTCATAAGACATTTTTTTATCGTCTTTTGGTATCGATTTTTGGTAGATTCAAAAATTTATGAGATTAATAAACATTGTGGTAAAAATCTTGACGCAACAAAAAATGAAATAGAAAAAGAATATGGCTACAAAATATAACAATTGGTTCACAATAAATGCTATGGGCATGTCCAAAGCGCTCATGGAAAAGATGATGGTTGCCAAAGCACGCGCCCACGGTGATACAAGCACCACCTTTTGTGGGACGCGATATGGGAACGTTATGGACTCTCGCGGCTCTGTGATCCCATTCTGTGATCCCATTCTTCATCAACCAGATCCTATCCGGGCCCCCATTACGGTGACTGATCCGAATATGACGGTAATGTCCAGTTTTGCTAAAGATATCGCATCAAAATTCTCCTGGGATGTTTGTGCTACGAAAACTGTGGCAGAATTAATAAAAGCAATTAAAAATAGGCAGATAAAAAACGTAAAATGAAGATTCTCCTGATAGATCCTCCCTGTGATAGGTTTCTTGGTTACACCTCGGAATGTATTCCTCTTGGGCTTTCCTGTATAGCTTCTTATTTGAATGAAAAAGGTCATGAGGTGTTTGTGTATAATGCGGACCATGCGCAGAAATCATCTCACATAAATATAGTTGAGTATTCCGAGAATCAGAGAAATTATCTGCGGGCTGTAAATAACGATCAGCATCCCGTATGGCAGGAAGTAAGAGATGTTATAGGTAATTTTAAGCCGGATCTGGTTGGGATCAGCGTTATGTCGGTGAAAATATTACCCGCAAAGAAGCTTATATCTTTGATACGGAAGATAGATAAGAATATTGCGATTGTGTGCGGAGGCCATCATCCCACCATTGACCCGGAATTGTTTTTAAGGGATGACCCGGTTGATTTTGTCGTGAGAGGCGAAGGCGAGCTTACCATGGCTGAGCTTATGGAAAAGCTCAGCAATAAAAAGGATGATTATGAGAATATAAAAAGTTTGTCATTCTTAAGAGCTTCGAAAATCATTCATGTTCCGCCCAGGCAGTTGATACCCGATTTAGCGATACTGCCGTTGTCTGAAAAAGACAATGTTATTTTCAAGGAAACATACAATATGGATGATTTCTCCATTGTTATGACAAGCAGAGGGTGTCCTTATGCCTGTGGATTCTGCGGGTCGGGAAACATGTGGAAGCGGACAGTCCGTTACCGTCCCGTGGAAAAAGTAATGGAAGAGATAGAGTTTCTTAAAAATAAGTACGGTGTGACAAACATAAAGTTTATGGATGATTCTTTTTCCGTGAATAGAAAAAGAGTGGAAAATTTATGTTCGGAAATATTAAAGGCTAAGTTGAATATTACATGGAGTTGCCTTACCAGGGTTAATTTAATCGATGATGGCCTTATTCGTTTGATGAAAAAGGCTGGCTGTACGAAGATAGATATCGGCATAGAGTCCGGCAATCCCAGGGTCCTTAAGATAATAGATAAAGAAATTACCATTGGTCAGATAGAAAAAGCCGTGAAAATCATTGATAAATACAAGATATTCTGGGCGGGTTTTTTTATGTTCGGCTTTCCCACGGAAACAGAAGAAGAAGCCATGGACACGCTTCATTTTATGAAAAAGATAAAGCCGGGCTGGGCGAACATAAGTATATTTACTCCCTACCCGGGGACAAAACTGTATGATATGTGCCTGAGAAATGGCATTATTGATTCTAGTTATGACCCGAGTCTTTACATGCATCAGCGAATAGAAAGCTTTGCAACAGACAAAATATCAAAGGAAAGATTCTCTTTTGTGTCAAAAAAGATGTTGAATGAATTTAACGGTTACAATAAGTCTTTTTTTACATTGTTTAAACGGGCCAGATCTAGGAATTACCACAGGAATCCGGGGCTTTTAATCGATGATTTCAAGAAGCTTTTTAAATGGTTTAAAATCAAAAATTGATAAAAAAAAATTAAAGGGTGGAAAATGAAGGTATTGGTTACTGGTGGTTCTGGCTTTATCGGGACAAATTATATCGAGTTGTTATTGCGGGATGGCAAAAATGAGCTTATCAATTTAGATTCTAAACCGCCTCGCAATATAGCCCACAAAAAGTTTTGGAATGAATGTGACATATTAGATGCCTATCGGCTCAAGAAGATAATCAGAGATTTTTCTCCCACTTATATTGTTCATCTGGCAGCGAAGACCGGAGTGGATGAGAAAAGATTGAATGCTTTCGCAGCGAATATGGAAGGGGTAGAAAACTTACTGTCTGCTTTTAAAGAAGTTTCATCTGTGGAGCGTGTTATATTTACATCTTCCCTGCTTGTGTGTAAAATGGGGTATGTACCAAAGCACGATACAGATTATCAGCCATCCACTGCATATGGGCTTAGCAAGGTCAAAGGAGAACAGATTGTGCGGGCACAAAAGGATTTACCTTATGCCTGGACAATTATTCGTCCTATTTCTGTTTGGGGGCCATGGTTTAACGAACCTTACAAAAATTTTTTCAAAGCAATTGCTCAGGGTTGGTATTTCCATATTGGCTCCGGGCATTACAAAAGGTCTCTGGGATATGTGGAAAATATAGTCTATGAAATTCACCAATTGTTGTTAGCACCCATGGGAAAAATAGACAAAAAGATTTTTTATATAGGTGATGAACCACCAGTGGATTTGTACGAGTTTGCTAACGAGGTTCGGGAAGGGTTAGGGACAAGGAAAATCAGGCATGTGCCCTTGTGGATAGCGAAATCATCTGCAAAGACTGGAGATTTCCTCAAGCTCCTGGGATGGAGGGGTGTTCCTTTGACCAGCTTCAGGCTTAATAACATTCTCACGGAATATGTCTTTGATCTTCAACCTATTATAGAAATTGCTGCGCCTTTGCCATATGACCTTAAAACTGGAATCAGGAGGACTATTCAATGGATGCGCGAGGTAGGTGAATTCAAAATTTAGGTAAGGGTTGAAGCTAATTTCGAGATTTTTGTTGAGGACTTTGCAGGAACCAAAAGGAAAGAAATTGAAGAAAAAGAAGCTAGCCATCGGCCATTATTGTAAGTGATGCCTATCATATGAGGCGGGTAAAGTATGTTTTTAAAAAAGCCCTTCACGGGGACAATATCAAATTGCTTTTTGTACCTGCAGAGGCAAAACGGGCCGAGGGGCCATGGTGGGCTAATGAGAAAAGTTTGGTGTATGTATTTAATGAAGTTTTGAAACTGGGGTATTATTTGATGAAGTATTGAATTGGCTCATCTATTTTATTTTTCAAAATGGGCAAAACTTTTACATGATATAATGTATACGTTTAGAAAAAGGCCAATAAATTAGGCGATAGGTGATGGGTAATAGGTTATAGGTAAGGCGAAAAAAGGGTATTAGGTGTTGGGTCATAGGTAATAGGCAATGGGAGAGAAAAAGAGGATTGGGAGCTACGAAGATTTGGAGGTTTATTCAAAAAGGTATTAGGTCATAGGTCGTAGGTGATGAGGAAAAAGATAGAGAGTTTTGAGGATTTAGAAGTTTATCAGAAATTATGTGATTTACATGTAGAAATAAGTGAACTAACCTTGATGAAGTCGTAAAAAGTCTGAAAACACACATTTTGTCATTCCCGTGAAAACGGGAATCCAGTCTTTTCAAGTAGTTGCACTGCCTCTGGATACCCGCTTTCGCGGGTATGACGACTTTTTACGAGACCATCAACCTTTAGTTTTCCGAAATTTGAATTATATGAACTTGGGTCGCAGTTGAGAAGGTCATCCAACTCTGCTCCTGCAAACATAGCAGAAGGCTGGAATAACAAACACATTAATATTTATCTGGAGGGGATAAACCGTGCTCAAGGTGAACTAAGAGAAACAAGGCATCATTTAACTATGGCTTTTCGAAAAAAGTATCTGAATGAAGAAAAATACAGAGACCTAATAAATCGTTATGATGAATGTGGACGTATGTTGAAATCTCTTAAGAGATCCCTAATTTCTTAGAAATCCAGAACCTAACACCTATAACCAATGACCCATAACCTTTTAATAGGTAGATGAAACAAGTCATCCAAAACTATAGGACAGGTGAACTTGAGCTGGCTGAGGTTCCGATTCCCACCTGTTCTCCAGACAAAATTTTAGTAAAAAATATCGCATCCCTCATAAGCATAGGGACAGAACGCTCAATTATTGAATTAGGTAGAAAAAGTCTCCTTGGCAAGGCTAAAGCCAGACCCGATCTCGTTAAAAGATTTATGGATAAGGCAAAAAAGGAAGGTTTTATTAAAACTTTCAAAGAAGCAATGGGAAGGCTGGATAATCCTGTGCCTCTTGGTTATAGTTCAGCTGGAATCGTCGTCGAAATCGGAAATAATGTTCACAAATTTTCTCCCGGAGATAGAGTTGCCTGCATTGGCGCTGGTTATGTATCCCATGCAGAGTATATTACTGTACCTGAAATGCTCTGCGCGCGTATTCCGAAAATAGTTAATAGTTATAAGTTATTAGTTAATGGTAAAAATGAAGAAACAAGTCAAATAACTAATAACGAATTAACGGATAACTACATCTCCTTCGAAGAAGGAGCATTCGGGATGCTCGGAATTATTGCTTTACATGGTATAAGGTGTGCAAAATTTGCTTTCGGTGAATCAGTAGCAGTCATTGGTTTAGGACTTTTGGGACTGTTAACTGTTCAAATTCTTAAGGCCTATGGATGTAAGGTTATTGGAACTGACATTGAGCCTGCTAAGGTGGAGTTAGCCAAAAAGCTTGGCGCTGATTACGTGTTTGCCTCAGTAGTTGATTTTAAAAATGGAGTTGAGAAAGCTACAGATGGCAATGGTGCTGATGCAGTGATAATAACAACGGCAACCAAAAGTGATTCACCTGTAAACACTGCTGTTGATGTTGCAAGATACGGAGGGAAGATAGTTTTGGTCGGTGTCGCTGATATCCATCCGCAGAGAAATGAGATGTGGCATAAGGAGGTTGAGATTATCGTTTCAAAGGCAGGCGGGCCTGGCACCTTCGACCCTTTTTATGAGAATAAGGGAATTGACTATCCCATTGGATATGTGAGATGGACTGAGAATAGGAACCTTGAAGAATTTATTAGGCTTGTATCAGTTGGAAGGGTTGATGTGAAGTCACTGATTTCCCACAGATTCAAGATTGATGGTGCAGAGAAGGTCTATAAAAACATGCTGGATAATATCGGAGGGCCATATATTGCTGTTATTCTCGAATATCCTGAAACAGATATACAGACTGCAGTAACTGGTAGTAGGATGAGAGTCTTAATATCTAAACCTCATGACCAGTCCCCAATCAGATCTCAAATTTCCCTCGGTGTAATCGGTGCGGGACTGTTTGGTAAGTCACTACTTTTGCCGTCTTTAAAAGAAATTAGTGGTATTAGGTTACACACGCTTTCTACTTCTTCGAGTTCTAATACTTATCATACAGGAAAGAGATA
>Ga0154361_101_pt1 | contig 16470 bp, 16 predicted proteins | sample RifGroA2_FD_115889 | JGI IMG/M metagenome (GOLD analysis project Ga0154361, IMG submission 115889) | Omnitrophica bacterium GWA2_41_15
AAAGAGCATGTTAGATTTATTGGGGTTGATGTAACATTGCAACTTTGTGTTTCTATATAACTTTGGCATTGGTAATTTGTTGAAGCTCCACCGCACCCATAATTAGTCCGTGTTTGGTTGCCGCTGGTACAGTCCGACCATGATGATGGAGAATGACATGCAGGGCAGATCGGGCACGAACTATCAAACACACACTGATATTCATCAGCACATCCAGAAGGATTACATGTTCTGATTTGGCTAAGTTGGTTAGAAGAGAATGAATTACATGGCGATGCGCCACAACCTACATTAGACCAGGAAGTGCAGCCGCATCCCCCGCCACCGCTACTTGAAGCTGAAAGATTGACAAAAAATGTTACAGAAGATGCATTCGAGTTGTTCGAAGGGTTTGTACAATTTACATTTACGGTATATGTATAATTGTTATTAAGATTAGTTAATATCTGAGAATGTGAAATACCGCCTGTTATTGACATATTCATTATATTAGTGCAACCAGCTGTGCCGGTGTTTGTTCCTATAAATGAAAAACATAATGAAGATTTACAGACAGCATTCTCATTTGTTGTTACCTGCAGTATAGTTGAATTTGTTGTTATTACAGAGTTGTTTTGAGGATTAGTAATTGTAATTATAGGTAGTGTAGTATCTGTCAGATTCGGCTCCGTCTGGTTTTCGTGCTGAACATTGAATTCCGTCCTTGCAGTGTTGCTTATCCTCACTTCGTCAATAATGCCGCCAAAAGCCACGTCAGAATAGCCATCGTTCCCTATCATAATTGGGGCTGAATTCTCCCTGATATTTCCCAAATTCAGATTTGTTGTCGAATCCAAGTTGCCATTTATATATAACTTAACTGTTGAGCCGTCATACGTAGCCGCTACATGAGTCCATGTATTTAGTGGTATAGTTGAAGTGCTCCAACCTGCACTTGAAAAAGACGGGCTGTTTATATACAAAGCGAGCTTGCTGCCATATTGAAGAGTGAGCAAATACGAAAGCGAATAATAGTTACCAGAAGTACTGCCGTATCTGCCGACTATCCTGCCGTCCGATTTGGTTGGGTATATCCATGCTTCTGCTGTCATCTGGTTGGTTATTCCTTCTGTGGTGTTAGAAGATATAGTAACTGAATTGGTCGCACCATTAAAGCTCAAAGCACTTCCATGTTTTCCTGTTGTCCAAGCAACCCCACTGACTGACCCGTTGAACCTGCTTGTCTCGTCTGCGGCAAGACTGCCAGAGCCTTCGTTGAAGTGCCATAACGCCACAGTGTTGCTGTCTGTGGTGTATTCTTGGGCGTATGAAAGGGCGGACAATAATGCAAACATCAGGATGAGTGGCAGGGCAAGAGTTTGCTTCATGATTATCTGTGTATTTCAAAGCTTTTAAGTCTTATATGCTACTCATATGCAAGTAATGGAAATCGAATAGTCTATCCATGCCTATTTCTATATCATATGAAATGGAATGACGTGAGTTACCTGTTAGGCAGCCCGACAAGCCTTAAAATATTGAAATGTCTGGATGCAGAGTCCCCGCTTGCTCCTTTGCAGATAGCCAAAGAAATCGATGTAGCCCAGTCAAATGTCAGCACAAAACTTGGGCATATGGCAAAAAGAAAGCTTGTGGAGTGCATAAATCCCGATGCTCATAAATGGAGATTATACAAAATTTCGAAAAAAGGAAGAATAGTCCTGAAAGAAACCAAGAAAATAGGAAAGGGTAGGGCGGCAAGAGTGACAGGGCTTGTTGGGATTATAGCAGTTTTCTCAGGATTATTTCTGAATCTGATAGCGAACCCGACTGTGTATCCTTTATTGGATGCTATGTTCGCAACAGGCGCAGTGACATCTATGGGGTCTTTGGCTTTCATAGGGAAGTAGGAGAAAAGCTGAAGCTAGCATAGAATATGGTTAGCCAAATAATTCTTCAGTTTCGTATTCTTTCTTTGTTATTTCTTTATAGAATATGATAGACGGTCGAGGGTTTTTGCCTACAGCCTCGGGACTTATACCTTGGTTTTTAAGATCTTGTTTTATTTTTTCTCGAATTTCGCTCAGTTTAGTAGGCTTATCTATACTGATAAGAATGTCTCTAATAAGTAGACCCACTGCATAACTTACAAAATAGTACTTTTTACTGCCTTTCATAATAATTTCTATAGTACTGTGCTTTTAATTACTATTTACGGAGCCGTCGCGGCACATCTTAAAGCTTTTAATACTTTAACTTACAATATGTAATTACAAAAATAATTACGATTTAGAAATACAGGTGTCCGAAGATGAAGATAACAGAATTGAGGGAAAAGAAAGAGGCGAAAGCCAAAATGATGGCTTTTCTAACAGACGCCTCTACGATTTTTGACGAGGGGAAAAACGAGTACATAATTTTGCCTAGAGATGAAATAAACGAAAAGTACAGGGAGGCAATGAATAAGGGTGATATTGTTTTAGCCAAGAACATACTTGATGGGGCACAAGGCGCAGGGCTGAATATAGAGAAAGAGTCGCGAGAAATCATATCAAAATCCATAAGGGTCGATGGGGTAAAATACCTTCAACTTCTTTCAGAAGCCCTTAAGGACGATAAAGCAATATCTGATACAGTAAGACTACGTATATGCGATTTTTTACAGACTAAGCTTTCTGAAGCCCCAGAAGGCATTAAAAAGGAAAAATTGAATGCAATCAAGAAGTTATTAGACAACTGGAAAAAAGGGAAAAACACCCAACCAAAATCAGGTTACTCAAAATCTAGAGGATATTATAACTATCCTGATAAAGAATCGCTAATAAATGTTCACAAGGCTAAACTTAGGCTTCGCCTAGAAAATGAAAACTATTTGGTAAATAAAAAAATACCTCAGGATATAATTGAGCTTATACTCAAAGACCTCGAATATGATATGGTCGGCTTTGAAAAGAACGGTTGGGTAATTGACAAAAGCGGAAAAAGTAGCCATATATTTGAAATTCATCCTACATTTTATATAATTCCAGGATGCGACACGGAGATAATAAGAAAAATGGCCACAGAAATTGGAGGATATGAGCTAGCCCAAAAATTAGATGAGCTATTCGATGCAGAGGGTGGCGGAGATTTTGACTATACTATTCTTCCTGAGTTGGCTTCTTTTGACCTCAGATTATTTGTAAATTTAAAAGAAAACCAAATTTTTATCGATGGTATTCCACTGCTGGAAGAAAGCAAAGACAAAATAAAAACCCTAATAATGAATAAAATCTTGCTAGACAAATTCAAAGATTTTAACTTGGAAAAGGCGAAAAAACAGGCCATTGCTTTAGTCGACAAGGATATTCAGAAGGCGAGAAGTCTAACGGAAGACATAAACTTGTATAAAAGTTTCGAGAAACTTTCTGAATGGATGGCTAACGAACTGTTTGCTGACATGAATTCGTCAGAAGTTGTCACGTTTTCCGCGCCTAAACCAATCATTTATATGTTTGAATTACTCGGCGGCAAGGTGTGAATATGGGAGCATTTTTACAGAGTTCTATAGCCGATAAAAAAATAGCTATCTTCATAGACCTTGTCAACATTAACGAGTCGCTTCAAAATATTGACATTGGATTGACTCTTGATTTCGACACTATACTCGAACGAATCCAAGAATCCGGTCACCTCATTATTGGAAAATGCTATATGAAGATGTACTCAAAAAACGAATATGAAAGCATGAGATTGGACGGGTTCCTGAATAAGCTGTCAAGTCTAAACATCGAGCCCGTGTTCTGTCCTTACACAGATCACAAAAGCCTTTCAGACCCTATGCTCATAACCGATGCAATGGAATGCCTGTGTGAAAAAAGCTTCATAGACACGTTTATTCTAGTTACCTCCGATAAAGATGTTACTCCTTTGATGCAGAAAATAATAGGTAAAGGAAAGGATTGCATAATTTTGGGGATAGAATCAAATACGTCGCCATATTTGATCAAGCAGATTGAAATTCTCGGCGGGCATTTTGAGGAAGTTGTAGATAATTTTACAAGAACCAAAGTTCGTCCAATTTATCATGAGGTGAATCGATGAGCATAGAAGAAGCTATAATACGGGTGTTCAAAAATAAGCCAAACAAGATTTTCGCAGTCCAAGAAATATACAGCGATTTTGAGGAATATTATGACCTTTCAGATTACCAAAGACAACTAGACTCAAATCACCCGCAGCCACGTTTTCACCATGAGATAAGAAGCGTCTTAGCTAAGCTTGAACATGACGGAATAATCATTAGGATTGGAAGAAACGAAAGGAAGTTAGCTAAAAATACATAAGGGTTCAGGTTGATTTTTTCTGCTTGATCTTATCCTATAAGAAAGTTAGAGGCTTAATCTATTAATGCTGTCTATTCACGAAGAAACAATAAGAGATTTTTCGCATATCGTTGATGCTCTAAGAAAGGCACACTTTTCTCTACTTGTTATAGGTACAAAAATCTCTGCAAAAAGTGTTGAACACCAATCAAAAAAGATTGGAGTAATTACGTATCTTTATTCTGATATAGTGGAAACAATTGACGCATGTATAAAACTATGTACGGAAGGATACTACGGTAGCACAGCAAAGCTATTGAGAAATTGTTTTGAAGGCACGTTTGTTTTATTGAAACTTAACACGTATCCTGAATTAGCATTTGATGTAAATGCCGACATAGTCAAAAAGATTTGCAAAGGCAAAAAAGTCAAAGAGTCTAGCAAAATTTACGATTCTTTAAGCATCAGCGAAAAGCAAAATTTTGAAGTAAATTTATGGTATGATCTGAATAGAGACGCTAATAGAACGAAAATAAAGATGTTCATGAAATTCTTTAGTCCAATAAGTCTGATCAATCAATTTTCAGACCCAGAAATTAAAGACGAAAATCTGGGTGCATACCATAGACTAAGCCAGTTTTCTCACTCTTCTTTTGTTGGTTTAATGCACAGGATAAAGGAAAATTGGGTGATTACAAAGCCATTATACAACAGAACCTATTCCGAGAGTAATTTAAAAGACGTCTTCAAGACCATAGTGATGTGCACGAATTCTGTTAAGAAAATATTTGACGATTTAGAGTTTACTCCAGAAGAGATAATTATACTAAAAGATGTGGAGAAAAAATACAATGAAATAGTGTAAGTCTATAGCTCCCTGCGTTCTGTCTTCTCCTTGTGACATTCGGCTTTTTATTTTCCTACAAGCATCATAGACCCAACAGTCATAATGCTGCCAGCTGCGAACATGGCGTCAAGCGCAGGATACACGGCTGGGTTGGCTGCTACATTCAAGAACAGGCCTGACAGGGCTGCTACCGCCCCTACGGCTCCAATTGCTCTCCAATTCATTTTATCACCTCGTTTTTGATTTTAAAATTAACAAAATATTATTCTTGGCCACATGAGATCACCATACCGCTACAACGAGCAGCTTTTTCTTTCCGGTACTCGCGCCCCAGACGATATTAGCGCTTTTCTTCACGTTTCGGGACAGATTTTCAACAACCTTCTGGCATTCCTGGATTGTTATGCTCTTCGGCCCTTGAATGCCGATCAACAGGCCTTTAGCTCCGTGTATTTTTCTGGATACACGTCCTGTTTCATGTCCGTCTTCCAGGCAGAAAACAATACGTTTGCCGCCTTCAACGACGCTTGCCATGTCTGCCCCGTCAATGTTCACGAGCCCGCTTCCAAGTTCAAATTCCATAAAACCACGTCTGTTCTTATCTGTATATTAAATTATTTAAAGTTATACTTATAATTAGACAGGTATGGAAAGTAGTATAAAAGAACCCTTTTTAGAAGATTCAAACCAAGAAGGAAATATGGCAAGGGTGCTGGTCACGACTACGTATTCGTCGGATTCTATAATTTTAGCTATTACGCGGCTCTCCATAGAACGTGTCTACCTGCTCATAGACAAGAAGCCGGACGAGACGCAGCAGGCTACAATAGACACGATAAACAAGACGTTCGGTTCGGTCATAGAGATAAAGGAGAAAAAAGTCGAGCTTTATGATTTTGTCTCTGTTGCAAAGGTCATAACGGACATGCTGGACGACATATCCAGAAAGGATGAGGTCTATATTAATGTCACGCCTGGCAGGAAGACGCAAGCGTTAGGAGTCCTGTTCGGCTGCTATGCAAGGCCGAATTTTGTAAAGAAGATCTTCTACATGCCGGAAGACACAAAGACAATGATAACGCTGCCAATACTGACATTTGACATAACGCCAAGCCAGAAAGAAGTGCTTGACAACATAGAAAAGATAGACACGGCAAAGGCGCTGGCAGAAGAAGTGGACACGAGCAGGGCGATGCTGTACAGGAACATAAAAGAGCTGGTAGACCACGGCTTCATAGAACCAAAAGATGGCGAGGGCTACAGGCTAACAGACGCGGGAAAGATTGCACGGTTGTGATGAGGAAATGAAAAATAAAATGTCTATAGCTGGCAAAAAAGCCTGGGTAAATAATCCAAATATTGGTGCGGAAGCTATTCATTCCGGAGATTTTGGAGAGAGCTTCATAGCATATTTGTTATCTAAAAATGGAATAAATGTGGTCAGGGCTCATAACATAGGCTTTGATTTATTTGCTATCGATACAAAGAAAAAAGTCTTTAGAACAGAAAATATTGTTGGCATTTCAGTAAAGACACGGATTTCAAAAATTCATAAAAATTTTGTTCCTACAATCCCAATTGGTTCTCATAAAATAGAGATTTCAAGAAATATATGGAAAACAGATGCTTGGATAGGAATAGTCATTGGAAATAAAGACAGTTCATTGAGGGCATTTATCTTTCCTTTTGAAGACATGAAATATCTTGGAGGGAATGGAACACGCAGTGACGTTGTCTCTGTCTCAAAGCTTGACAAAAATGCAAGCGGAAGTGTAATCAAATTATTTGGATGATGATATGGAAACTGCAACAGAAATATTTGAAACATATGTCAAGACTGTCACCAAACTATTTGGTGATGCAGATAGTTACTATGAAATACCAGACTATCAAAGACCTTACAACTGGGAAGATAAAGAAATTGAACAGCTTTGGGACGACATATACGACGCTTATACTGGTGGAGTAGAAAGCTACTTCCTTGGTCCAATAATACTAATAAAAACCGATAAGAGGTTCGAAATAGTTGACGGTCAGCAAAGACTGACAACATTGATGATATTTTTCTGCGTACTGAGAGATTTGTATCTGAAAAATAACAAGAAACTTTCTAACATGATAAACAGCCTAAGCGATGACGAATATAGACTAAAACTTATTACCCAACTAAATAATCAAAACCAATTTGAGAATGAAATACTGAACAAAGTTAAATTTCCACCAAACAAAATGACTAAAAAGGAGAAGCAACAGAATAAATTTCTTAATTCTGCTTGCATTCTTAGAGACAAACTAAAATCAATTAAAAAAGACGAAATTGAAAAGTTTTCTGAATTCATATTCAACAAAATCGTATTCATTACAATATCTTGCTACAATAGAGGGTCGGCAATAAAATTGTTCCAAGTTCTAAATACAAGAGGCATGGACTTGAGCAATGCGGATTTAATAAAAAGTAATTTAATCCATAAAATAGAACAAAAATATGGACATGGAGAAAGTACACAAAGGAAACAGTTCAATGCTACTTGGAATAAAATCGAATCAATAACAAAAAAACTTGATGAAGAAGTTTGTGATATAGATATAACCGATTTATTCACATATTATGCATATTATATCTTTGGCAGAAATTTGAAAAAATCCCTTTATGAAGAATTGGATGCACAATTCAAAAATGAAGACCCTAATAAAATAATTTTTGAATTTCAAAATTTTGTAGAAAAATTTAATTCAATTGTTATAGAAGAGTCGAAGCTGATAAACTCTTTCTGGTATCTGCCGAACCAAATATATTGGAGATCTATTCTAACGGCTGCAAAATTTGAAAACTATAAATTTTATAATGACTTGTGCAAAGACATTAGAAAATTTTATTACTCATACTGGCTTGCTGGGTACACTATTTCAAAAACAAAACAAATTTCTTATAACATTATTGTTTGGATTAAACAGAAAAAACATATAGATTTTATAAAAAACAAACTTAATCAAAAAATGAAAGAAGATGGCGTTTTCAATAGAATAAAGGAGAATATCAACGGTGATGCTTACAACAATATTTGGATTAAACCTACTCTCTTATTAATAGAATATGAGCAAACAGATGACTCGAAAATAACTTTTATTAATGCCTGGGATAAAAGTCTGCATGCCGATCATATCTTACCTGTTAAATGGGAATCTATTCCTGATTGGAAAAATATTTGGAATCAAAATAGTGCAATGAAATATCTAAATACAATTGGAAATTTGACACTTATATCTGGAAAAAAGAATATAGCGGCAAGTAACTCATTCTTTGATAAAAAGAAAAAAATCTATGAAGGAAAGGGCAAAGATGGCATAACAGCTTTTGAGATTTCAAAGAATATTCTAAAATATAAGCAATGGACTGAAAAAGAAGTTATAGACAGGCACGATTGGATTATATCTCAATTGGAGAAAATTCTGGATATAAAATTTAGGTAATTGATATGGCCATAACAAAACCCCAAACCAAAATTAAACTCTCCCCAACTTCATTGAACTTCTTCTTGGGATGCCCGCTCTGCTTCTGGCTGGACAAAAATAAGGAGATAGCACTTGGTGGCGGCCCGATGCCGACCATTACAAATGGCTTGGATAGGGTGATAAAGGAATATATGAACCGTTACAGGCCGCACGGCAAACTCCCGCCTTTCCTTGAGGGGAAGGTGCCGGGAAAATTGATAGAATTCCTGCCAAAATCGCTCAAGATGGAGATAAATGGCTCATCGCTCACGGGCAGGCTGGACGAATGTCTCGTTCTTACTAACGGCGAACATGCCCCATTAGACCATAAAACGAAGGGCTTTGCGCCTAAAGAAGACCATCAAGTGCATGAGGCTTACCAATTGCAAATGGATTGCTATACGCTGCTTCTGAAAGGGAATAATCATCCGGTAAACGGAGACGGCTATATAGTCTATTATTACCCGGACTTCGGGGAGCTGCATGACGGAATACCATTCAAGGTGCATGTGAGCAAACTGAAAACCAACCCGAATAGGGCATTAAAGGTTTTCAACGAAGCTGTTAAATGTCTGGAAGGGGACGAACCTAAAGCAGCTAAAGATTGCGGGACTTGCGAGTATGTGAGGGAGCGAAAGAATTAATTTAATGGTGTTGTAATGTATTTAGAAGATCTTGGTGTAGGCACAATAATCAGGAGTAAGCGTTGGAAAGAGCCAGTAGAAATTAAGAAGGTAGAGAAACTTGGCGACCACATACATATAATAGGATCTACAACCATCACATATTCTCATATAGATCAGCTAATACCAATAGATGATATCAGCGAAATGAATATAGAAAAAATAGAAAGCGATTTTTCAAGTCCATCTAATAAGGTATTTCTTGCATTTGAGAGCAAGAGGTTCAAATATGCGTCAATTTACGATCCTTTGTTGGCCATTAATGTGTCAAAAGTCGACCCTCTACCACACCAGATAGAAGCTGTTTATGGGCATATTCTGAAACTGCCAAGAATAAGATTCTTGATAGCCGACGATCCTGGTGCCGGGAAAACTATAATGGCGGGGCTTATAATCAAAGAGCTCAAGTTGCGAAACCTTGTTAAAAGAGTTATGATTGTCACTCCGGGTCATCTTAAAGATCAGTGGCGACGTGAACTTAAGGAGAGATTTGAGGAAACTTTTACTGTTGTAGACAGAGGTATTTTGGATTCTCATTACGGAGAGAACATATGGGATAGGGAAAACCAAATAATCACGTCTATAGATTTTGCAAAAAGAGATGAAATATTACCGTCAATAAGCGCGACGCATTTTGATCTTATAGTAGTTGACGAAGCCCATAAAATGAGCGCCTACAAATATGGGAACAAAATAGAGAAAAAAGAGCGTTACAAGCTCGGAGAAGTACTGTCAAGAATCTCTGATAACCTTCTTTTTCTTACTGCAACGCCTCACAGAGGCGATCCTGAGAACTTTCGGCTATTTTTGGATCTCATAGAGCCTGGATTCTTTGCAACATCAGAGATGCTAGAGGAGTCTATTAGAAACAAAGATAACCCGCTTTTCATACGCAGGCTAAAGGAAGACATGAAGGATTTTGAGGGCAGGCCGCTAATCCCGCCAAGAGCCCCGCCAAAGACAGTAAAATTCATGCTGTCCGAAAAGGAAAAAATACTATACAACGAAGTTTCAAAGTATGTCAAGGAACAGTATAACAAGGCACTCATGAAGGATAAAAAAAGAAATGTAGCTTTCGCTTTAGTAATTCTCCAGAGAAGACTGGCGTCTAGCGCGTACGCTTTGCTGAACTCTTTAGAAAGAAGAAAGGCTAAATTGGAAGACCTGATGGAAAAATCCGACATAAAGATGAAGGAAGATGTCAGTAAGTTCGACCTTGAAGAAGCCGAGGACATGAGCGAAGAGGATCGGTGGGAAGAAGAGGAAATCTGGGAGACTCTCAGCATGGCAGAAAATAAGGATGAGTTACGCCAGGAGATAGAGACTCTGAAGTATCTTATAAAAAAGAATCGTGAGATAGTTGACAGCGAGTCTGAAGTGAAAGTCCGGGAGCTAAAAGGTGCGTTAGAAGAGCTGAACAAAAAGTTCCCCGGTAAAAAAGTTATAATTTTTACTGAATCGAGAGATACACTTGATTATTTGGAAGGAAAAGTAAAATTGTGGGGCTATACAGTAAACGTAATACACGGCGGCATGAAACTGGATCAAAGGGTTGAGGCTGAAAAGATATTCAAAAATCAAACGCAGATTCTCATAGCAACCGAGGCTGCAGGAGAAGGTATCAACCTTCAATTCTGCAATCTGATGATAAATTACGACATACCTTGGAATCCGAACAGGCTTGAGCAACGAATGGGCAGGATACATCGTTATGGACAGCAGTATGAGGTCGTCGTATTAAACCTGGTTGCAAAGGACACAAGAGAGGGAGAAGTCCTGTCAAGGATGTTCGAAAAGCTCGAAGAGATCAGAAGAAGCCTCGGAAATAAGGTCTTTGATGTCATAGGAGAAGTTTTCCTCGGCAAGAATTTGCAGCAGATTATGATAGAAGCAGCCTCTGGCGCGCGTTCCATGAGCGAATTGCTGAAGGAAATAGACATACATGTCGATGAAAAGTATATTAGAGAGGTGAAAGAAAATCTTGCAGAAAGCCTAGCGACAAAATATATTGATTATACAAGGATCAAGGAAATGGCGGAAAAGGCACGCGAATACAAGCTCATACCCGAATATACGGAAGAATTCTTCAGAAAAGCCTTCGCCCTTGTAGATGGCAGGATGAGAAATAGAAAAGACGGCTTCATAACGATAGACTCTGTTCCATATGAAATAAAGTCCATATCAGAAGAGGACTTTTTCAGAAGAAAATTCGGGCCTCTTCTAAAATCCTACCCAAAAATTAGTTTCGACAAGGAACTGGCATTCAAAGCAGGCGACGCGGAGCTCGTTTCGTTCGGTCATCCATTGTTCGAAGCTGTTCTGGAGTACACAGGCATAACTTATGGCAACGATCTTAGGAAGGGGGCAGTTTTCATAGACCCCGAAGCTAAGCTTGATGGCCATATTTTATTTTATGAAGGAGAAATAACCGATGGTCTTAACAAAGTTGTTGGCAAGAAGCTCTTCACTATTCTTGTGAATGACAGCGGAGCCCGGCCACTTCCACAGACGGTTTTGTGGGACCTTGCAGAAGGTACAAGGGACAAAGAAAATGCCGATATCAAGAGCTTGGAGCAAAAGTCAATAGGAACAGTTATTTCTTCCATGGAACGCTACAAAAAAGAAAAGGCAGAAGAACGAGAAAGGGATGCTGCAATCAAGGAGAAGTATGGAATAAGATCATTGGAGTATTTTGCCGTTAAGCTGGATGGGGAGCTGATAGAGCTTTACAGAAGAAAAGAGGATGGAGAGAATGTGGATTTGGTATGCCGCAACAAAGAGGATCAGAAGAAAAAATATGATAAGGCGTTGGTAGATCTGAAGGACGAGATAATCCGTGAAAGGGCACTGACCATGGGTATGCCAAGATGCATAGGAATTGTAAGGGTAAAGCCTTCAGAAAACGTATCCAAAGAAATGAAGACGGACCCAGAGATAGAAAAGATGGCCATGGTCATATCAATGAAACATGAGGAGGAACAGGGCAGAACACCAGAAGACGTTTCGAGCGAAAACTTAGGTTTTGACATAAGATCAACAGACAATAGCGGGATAATAAGATACATAGAAGTGAAAGGCAGAGCAGAACTGAGCGGCGTTGCCCTGACGAAGAATGAATGGTTCAAGGCAAAACGCTTCGGCGATAGCTACTACCTATACGCCGTGCTGAACGTATCAAGACGGCCTGAAATGCATGCAATACAGAACCCGGCGGAAAAACTGAGCCCGGAAGAAATGTTCGAAGTCCGTTATTTCATTCCGTTCAAACAGTTAAAAGATGGTGCAGAAAATGGATAACCAACTTTTTAATCTTGAAGAATTTCACAAATCAACAACAAAAGAATTCGAGGCTACTAAGAATAGAGTAAGGAATCTGATAGGTGACTCAAATTGGGGTGATGAGGGGCGATACAAAGAGGCTATTTTACATAACGTAATAAAAAGATTTTTACCGAAGAATTTGTGTATAGGAACAGGATTTATAGTAAAAGCAAGTGATAAAAAGTACGTATGCTCAAATCAAGTAGATATAATTATATTCGATTCCCAATACCCTATTTTGTTTTCTGAAGGTGATTTTGTTATAGTTTCTCCGAGTAGTGTAAAAGCAGTAATTGAAGTGAAAACTAATATTAAAAATCAGAACTTAGAAAAGACATTAATTAAAGCTAATATTTTAGGCGAATTTATTGGCAATAGAAATATATTCAATGGAGTATTCTCTTTTGACGGATACGAGGCTGAAGTATCACAAAGCCATATTTCTACGAAAATAAAAAACTCTTGTAAACGTATGACATTTGTTAATCACTTGACGTTGAATAAAAATACTTTCATAAAACTTTGGAGCACTAAAAATTTATTTAGTGTATATAATTTACAAGAGTTGTCCTTCTCGTTTTTTATATCAAACTTACTGTACCACGTCACAGATAATTCTATTTTAAATGATTCTGAGTTGTGGTTTCCAATGAACAAAGAAAACAAAAAATTATTTGATATACATCTGGATGAGGTTAATGTAGATGGATAAACGCTTCATAGAAGAAAGCTTCCCAGTAAAGGAAGTATCAATCGAGTCTGCCAAGGAGAAGAACATAAGACACGGTCATATTTCTACATTACACATATGGTGGGCAAGACGACCTCTGGCAAGCTCCAGGGCAACTGCTTATGCTGCACTTATTCCTGCACCAAAAAACGAGGAAGAAAGAAAAAAGACAAAAGATTTTATCATTGAACTTTCAAAATGGGAGAACTCACTGAATCAAAAATTGATAGAAAAGGCTCGTAAAGATATTTTAGAAGCGAATGGAGGTAAACCACCGAAAGTTCTAGATCCATTCTCTGGTGGTGGTGCCATACCACTGGAAGCATTGAGACTCGGTTGCGAAACTTACGCAAACGACTATAATCCTGTGGCTGTTCTGATAGAAAAGTGCACACTGGAATACCCGCAGAAATACGGCAAGAAGCTTGTGGAAGATGTAAAGAAGTGGGGAGAATGGGTTTTGGAAGAGGCAAAGAAAGAGTTAGAACAATTCTATCCTTCTGATGTAGAAGAAAAGAAAAGTTACTTCAAAGACCAAAAAGAAGTAAGTATTCCTGTTGGTTACATATGGGCAAGGACGATAAAATGTCAGAACCCAAAATGTGAGGCTGAAATTCCATTGATGAGGCAGTTCTGGCTGGCGAAAAAGCCCAACAAGAAAGTCATCCTATATCCATATACAAAAAATAAGCGTGTGGAGTTCAAGATAGTAGGTGATGGCTATGAGAAGATGCCAAAAGACTTCGACCCAGAGAAAGGTACTGTGGCAAGAGCCGTAGCAGAGTGTTTGTACTGCGGATCAATAGTTGAAGCAAAAGATGTTAGAAAGCAGTTTCGGGATGGCAAATCATGCCAGAGAATGGTCGCCGTTGTTACACATAAAATTGGAACTCAAGGCAAGAAATATCGTTTAGCAACAGATAATGATATGGATGTTTATAATAAAGCAGAGAAATACCTTGAAAGAAAATGTGAAAAGTTAGAAAAGGAATGGGGGATAAGTCCAATTCCTGATGAACCGTTGCCTAAAGAACGAGCCCGGGGGTTTTCCGGGTTCAGAGTAATACTCTACGGATTCAACATATGGGGTGATCTATTTAATGCAAGGCAAAAACTCGCCCTAGTTACGATGACAGAAAAAATTCGAGAAGCACATAAAAAAATGTTGAGTCAGAAATATGAAGAAGAGTATAAGAAAGCCATATTGAGTTATCTATCATTAGCTCTGGATAGATTAGCAACAAGAAATGCCAATGTTAGTGTGTGGCATACTGGTTCCGAACAAACAGAAAAAGTTTTTGCGATGCAAGCACTACCAATGCAGTGGTCTTACCCTGAGAGCAACCCTCTGACAGAAGGAAACGTTATTGGTTTCATGGGAAATATTGATTCGATAGAAGAAGTTATAAATAATTTATCTAAAATTTCAAAGTCAATAAAGATTTCCGTTACTCAATCCTCAGCCACCGAGTTGTCTTACAAAGATAATTTCTTCGATGCCATCTTCACAGATCCACCTTATTATGATAATGTTGCGTATGCTGATCTTTCGGATTTTTTTTATGTTTGGTTGAAAAGGGCACTCGATAATTCATACCCTGAATTATTTTCTACACCACTAACTCCGAAAACAATTGAGATTATTCAAGACCCTGCTCGTTCAAAGGATAAGAGATTCTTCGAAGAAAGTCTAACTAAGGCTTTTCAGGAGATTCATAGAGTTTTGAAGCAAGATGGTATTGGTGTAATTGTTTATGCCCATAAGACCACACAAGGCTGGGAAACTATAATTAATGCATTACTGGACTCTGGTTTGGTTATTACTGCTTCTTGGCCAATTAATACGGAGATGCAGTCAAGATTGCTCGCCAAAGAATCCGCCGCTCTTGCCTCATCTATCTATATAGTCGCCCGAAAAATCAAAAAGAAAGAACTTGGACTATACCCAAAAGTCAAGAAAGATCTTCATACGTATCTCAATGAGAAGCTCGAAAGACTTTGGAATGAGGGCATCTCAGGTGCTGATTTCTTTATTGCTGCGATAGGTGCTGGTATTGAGATATTTGGTCAGTATGAGAAGATTATAGATGATGAAGGTACTGTTGTCAGGGCAGATAGGTTGTTGGAAGAAATTAGGAAGATATCAACAGACTTTGCTGTGAAACAAATATTGCACAACGGATTTTCTAGCGAGGTGTCACCACTTACGCGATTCTATGTTTTGTGGCGTTGGAATTATAAAGATGCAAAAGTTCCTTTTGATGAAGCTCGCAAACTGTCACAGAGTTTCGGTGTAAATCTTGAACGCGAATGGAATAAAGGGTTTATTGTCAAGGAAAAAGAGTTTATCAGAGTTCTGGGACCGAAGGAAAGACAAATCAAGAACTTGGAAGAATCAAAGGAGCTTATAGATGTTCTACACTATTCCCTACTACTGTGGGAAAAGGGCGAAAAGCAGAAGTTGCTGAAGAAATTATCCGAGACTTATGGAAACAATGAAGCTTTCTACAGGGTGGCTCAGGCTGTATCACAGTCACTGCCAAATGAAAGCAAGGAGAAGAAGCTGCTGGATGGCTTCCTTTCAGGTAAGGAAAAGCTCCGGGAAGATGTTAAATCCTCTAAGGTGCAGAATTTAGATAGGTGGACAAAATGAAGCCATTTCATACAATAGCTGTACCCCATAAGGACATATTAGACGGCAGACTTACCATGAATGTGTTCGCCGCAGACCTTTGGGAGGTTCATAATAAAAGGGGACCAGAAGAGTATAGCGATCCAGCATTATTTTTCAAAAAAACGTTCATAACAAAGGGACTTGACAATCTGATGCAGTCCGTTGAAAAGAGGGTGAAAGGAAAGGGCGGCGACGCTGTTATACAGCTCCAGACGCCTTTTGGCGGCGGCAAAACCCACTCCCTTATAGCGCTTTACCATAAGGCAAAAGAATGGAAAGCAAATGTATTTGTTTTTGTTGGCGACAAGCTGGCGCCTTCTGATACATTAAAAATATGGGAGGAAATGGAACGGCAGCTTACCGGATGGCACAGTATCGCCCTTTAGGTCCTTTACGTGTCCGGTAAGCTGCCGTTCCATTTCCTCCCCTATTTTTAATGT
>Ga0154361_119_pt1 | contig 13540 bp, 10 predicted proteins | sample RifGroA2_FD_115889 | JGI IMG/M metagenome (GOLD analysis project Ga0154361, IMG submission 115889) | Omnitrophica bacterium GWA2_41_15
TATGAATTTACCGACTGAGCGGACTTCTTCGCTGGGCATCTCTTTATAAGCAACCTGTGGAGCGCCTGTTTTCGCGGTCACTTTGAATTCTCTTAACAACCTATCTATAATAATTTCCAGATGCAGCTCCCCCATTCCTGATATAATTGTCTGGCCTGTTTCCGCATTATAATGAACCTTAAAAGTAGGGTCCTCTTCCTGTAATTTATTCAAAGCCATGCCGAGTTTATCCTGGTCCATTTTCGTAGCAGGCTCTATTGCCATTGAAACAACCGGCTCTGGAAAATGTATCTTCTCTAAGACAATAGGATAGTCTTCGCTGCAAAGCGTGTCTCCTGTTTTTGTATTTTTGAGGCCCACCACGCCCACAATATCCCCTGCGCCCGCTTCTTCTACGATCTCCTGTTTATTCGCGTGCATGCGCACTATCTTGGCAAGCCGCTCTTTTGAATCCTTGTTAGCATTATACACATAAGAGCTTGGCTTAATCGTGCCTGAATATATGCGCACATATGTCAATCTTCCCACATAAGGGTCTGTTACTATCTTGAAACATAACCCGCAAAAAGGCTCGTTATCGTCTGTCTTCCTGAAAACCTCTTCATCTGAATGAGGATCCACTCCTTTCATGGGCAGGACATCTAAAGGAGAAGGAAGGCAGTCGCACACTGCGTCCAAAAGCATCTGGACCCCCTTATTCTTAAAAGATGCCCCGCATAATACAGGCACAAACATGTCTTTTATAACTGCCTTTCTCAGCGCAGCCTTTATTTCTTCTATAGATACCTCTTTATTATGCACATATTTATCCATCAATAATTCATCATGTTCTGCGAGTTTTTCAATCAGGCCATGCCTAAATTTCTTTGCTTCCTGCAGCATGTCCTCTGGCACAGCTTCTTCTCTAAAATTATCCTGCGCTTTTTCTTCTTCAAATATATAGGCTTTCATATTTATCAAATCAATCACGCCTTTAAAATTATCCTCGCGCCCTATTGGGAGCTGTAAAGGAAACGCGCTTGCTCCTAATTTTTCTTTAATGTCATGAAAAACTTTCAGGAAATCAGCGCCTGTTCGATCCATCTTATTTATAAAAGCTATCCTCGGAACCCTGTAGTTGTCTGCCTGACGCCACACTGTCTCGGACTGAGGCTGCACCCCGCCTACGCCGCAGAATACAACAACTGCTCCGTCTAGAACCTTTAAAGACCTCTCAACCTCTGCTGTAAAATCCACATGGCCTGGCGTATCTATAATATTTATTTTACAATCTTTCCAATCGCAGGTAGTAGCTGCTGCCATAATAGTAATGCCTCTTTCCTGTTCCTGCTCCATCCAGTCCATTGTAGCTGTCCCTTCATCTACATTGCCTATTTTATATAAGCGGCCTGTATAGAAAAGTATCCTCTCAGTAGTAGTTGTTTTTCCAGCGTCTATATGCGCTATAATTCCAATATTCCTTAATTTTTCTAAAGGGGTTTCGCGTATCATAAAATTTTTATTTGGCGCTTGTTGTGTATCTGTTGACATCTTTTATAATAATTCCTTCCACCATATGTTTTGGCAGACTAAAGTCTGCCCTACAATATTGTCGCAAAGGCCTTTAAATTACCATCTATAATGCGCAAATGCCTTGTTAGCCTCTGCCATCTTATGCATGTCTTCGCGCTTCTTCATACTGGAACCCTGGCCTTTGTACGCTTCCATTATTTCTTCTGCAAGTTTCTCGTACATTGGCTTGCCTTTTTTCTGGCGGGCAAAATCCCGTATCCAGCGCATAGCAATCGATGCGCCCCTGTCGCTTTTTACCTCTATGGGAATCTGGTACGTAGCTCCGCCAACCCTTCTGGGTTTTACTTCCAAAAGCGGCCTTGCGTTATCAAATGCTTTCTGCAGAACCTCTATGGAATTTTTATTTCCTGTTTTTTCAGAAATTATATCCATAGCGCTATATACAATACGCTCTGCAGTGGACTTCTTGCCTTTCTCCATAATCATATTAACAAATTTTGTGACAATCTTGTTGTTATATTTAGGATCAGGCAATACATCTCTTCTATCCGCTCTTCGTCGTCTCATCTTTTCTCCTATTTCGGGCGCTTTGCGCCATATTTAGAACGGCTCTGCCTTCTATTCGCTACGCCTGCTGTATCAAGCGTGCCTCTAACAATATGGTATCTGACGCCAGGAAGGTCTTTCACCCTGCCTCCTCTTACAAGTACAATAGAATGTTCCTGCAGATTATGGCCTTCTCCCGGTATATATGACGTAACTTCTATGCTGTTTGTCAACCTAACCCTTGCAACTTTTCTTAATGCAGAGTTAGGTTTTTTAGGAGTTTGTGTCTTTACCTGTAAACATACGCCTCTTTTTTGCGGGCAGCCTTTTAACGCAGGCGACTTTGTCTTCTTCTTTTTCTCAGTCCTACCAAATCTTATTAATTGGCTAATTGTTGGCATGTTTTATATCCTATTGTTTTTTTGTTTTTCCTTCTTTTTTCTCAACCTCAACCTTATTCTCAACCTTTTCTTCTTTCGACTCCAGCGCCTCTTTTACCATCTCTATACCAGCATGCTCTTTAAATCCTGTTCCTGCAGGGATCAAGTGCCCCATTATAACGTTCTCTTTAAGGCCTCTAAGCTCGTCTATCTTTCCGCTTGCAGCTGCATCTGCTAAAATACGGGTTGTTTCCTGAAAACTCGCCGCAGATATAAAACTCTCTGTGCTCAAAGATGCTTTTGTAATACCCAGAAGTATAGGGGTGGCGCTCGCAGATTTGCCTTTTTGCTTTGCAGTTTTCTCATTTTCTTCCTGGAATATATGCTTATCAACCTGCATGCCTGAAAGAAACTCCGTATCTCCTGGATCTTCTATTTTAACTTTCTTCAGCATCTGCTTAACTATTATCTCTATATGTTTATCGTTTATCCTGACGCCCTGCAGCCTGTAAACTTCCTGAACTTCGTTTACAAGGTATTCCTGCAGCTTCTTTTCTCCGCTTACTTCAAGTATATCCTGAGGATTTATAGGGCCGTCTACCAGCTGGTCGCCGGTTTTAACCCTATCACCCTTATAAACATTCAAATGTTTTCCATGAGGTATAATATATTCCCGCTTCATGCCGGATTGAGACTTAACAATAATCCTTCTCTGGCCTTTTTTAGATGTTGCAAATTCCACAATGCCGTCTATTTCGCTTATCATGGCAGGATCTTTTGGCCTGCGGGCTTCAAAAAGCTCTGCAACCCTTGGCAATCCTCCTGTAATATCCCTGGTCTTAGAAACCTGCCTTGGCGTTTTTGCTATCAAGTCTCCTGCGTTAACAAATACGCCGTCCTGAGGAACTATATGCGCTCCAGCAGGTATAGGGTAAATAGCCAAAACTTCTTTTTTAGCATCCTCTATGATTATCTGAGGATGATATTCGCCTTTCTGCTCTATAATAACCCTCTCTGAAAGGCCTGTTGCCTCGTCTATCTCTTCAGCCATAGTCACTTCTTCTATAATATTCTCATACCTTACCTTGCCGCTCACCTCTGTTAATATAGGGGATGTGTAAGGATCCCATCTTACAAATACAATATTCTTGTCTATTTCATGGCCGTCTCCCACGGACAGAATAGACCCTGAAGGAACCATGTGTTTCTCAAGCTCCCTGCCGTTTTCATCATTTATGCTTATCTGACCGTTTCTATTGAGTACAACTATATCCCCTTCTTTTTGTTTTACTGTTTTCAAGCCATGATATTTAACAATGCCTTTGGATTTGGATTTTAAAAATGACTGCTCTATTATCCTAGATGCAGTTCCTCCGATATGAAATGTTCTCATTGTAAGCTGGGTGCCCGGCTCTCCTATTGACTGGGCTGCGATAATACCAACAGCTGTCCCGAGATCCACTATCTTGCCGGTAGAAAGGTTTCTGCCATAGCATTTAGCGCATACTCCGTATTTTTGTTCGCAAGTGAGAACGCTTCTTATTTTTATCTTTTCTATGCCTGCCAGTTGTATCCTATCCGCCATCTCCTCTGTTATTTCACTGCCTGCTTCAACAATTGTTTCATCTGTAATAATGTCTACTATATTATCAACTGCGACACGGCCTATGATCCTGTCCCCGAGAGACACAACCTCTTCATCTGCCTCTATAATAGCGCTTATCAATATGCCGTTCAATGTACCGCAATCTTGGTTTGCAATAATTACGTCCTGGGCAACGTCAACAAGCCGCCTCGTAAGGTATCCAGAATCAGCTGTCTTGAGGGCTGTGTCTGCCAAGCCTTTTCTTGCGCCGTGAGTTGAAATAAAATATTCCAGCACTGTCAGGCCTTCCCTGAAATTCGCAGTAATAGGCGTCTCTATGATTTCGCCTGAAGGCTTCGCCATAAGCCCGCGCATTCCTGCGAGCTGCCTCATTTGCTGCTTTGAACCTCTTGCGCCTGAATTAGCCATCATGAATATAGGATTGAATGGGTCCATATTCTCGAATATAAGATCCGAGACCTTATCAGTTGCGTGAGTCCATATATCAACTATCTTATTGTATCTTTCGCGCTCTGTGATAATACCTTTCCTATATTGATCTTCGACAACATTTACCTCTTTCTTTGAGTTGGCTATAACCTTTTTCTTGTCTTCCGGTATTGCCAAGTCATCAACTGAGATAGAAATCCCGGCAAGCGTGGAATGCTCAAAACCTAGACTCTTTATATCGTCCAGCACTTTCACTGTTGCTTCATGTCCGAATAATTTATAACAACTGGCAACCACATCGCTAAGCTTTTTCTTATCCAGAGCTTCGTTCACAAAAGGCATGCCCTTGGGCAATATAACGTTAAAAAGTATTCTGCCTGCTGTAGTGCTCAAGAGATCATTTTGTATCCTGACCTTGATTTTAGACTGCATTTCTATTTCTCTGTCGTGAAAAGCCAGCTCTGCCTCACCCTTATCCGCAAAAACCTTGCCCTCTCCTTTTAACCTTGATTTTTCCTGGGTTAAATAATAAATGCCGAGTACTATATCCTGCGTAGGCGTTACAATAGGCCTTCCATCAGAAGGAGAAAAGATATTGTTGGAAGCGAGCATTATAAGCCTGCATTCCATCTGGGCTTCCACTGATAAAGGCACATGGACCGCCATCTGATCTCCGTCAAAATCAGCATTGAATGCAGTGCAGACTAATGGATGTATCTTTATAGCTTTACCTTCTATTAGAACCGGCTGAAAAGCCTGTATTCCCAGGCGATGCAGCGTTGGAGCTCTATTCAAAAGCACAGGATGATCTTTTATTACATCGTCCAGAATATCCCACACCTCTAACCTTGCTTTTTCAACCATTCTCTTTGCGCTTTTTATAGTATGCACAAAACCTTTTTCTTTTAATTTCTTTATAATAAAAGGTTCAAATAATTCCAGGGCCATCTTCTTTGGAAGGCCGCATTCCCATATCTTTAATTCAGGCCCTACCACAATTACGCTTCTTCCAGAATAATCAACGCGTTTTCCAAGAAGATTCTGCCTGAACCTGCCCTGTTTTCCCTTTAGCATATCGCTTAATGATTTTAAAGGCCTGTTTGCAGGGCCTAAAACAGCCCTGCCATGACGGCCATTATCAAAAAGCGCGTCAACAGCTTCTTGAAGCATCCTTTTTTCATTTCTTATGATAATATCAGGCGCTTTTAATTCCAGAAGCTTTTTTAAACGATTATTCCTGTTTATAACCCTGCGATATAAATCATTCAGGTCGCTTGTGGCAAATCTTCCTCCCTCCAGAGGTATGAGAGGCCTCAAGTCAGGCGGTATAACAGGTATTACATCCATAACCATCCACTCTGGCTTATTTTTTGATTTTTTGAATGATTCCATTGCCTTCAATCTCTTTAAAATTTTTATCTTGGTCTGCTCTGATTTCTGCTCGCGAAGATCTGCCTTAAGCTCAACTGTTATATTGTCAAGATCTATCTCTTTTAAAAGCTCTTTTATAGCGTCTGCGCCTATCATAGCCTTAAACTTAGAGCCGCATTCTTCCACGCGCTTTCTATATTTTTCTTCTGTCAAAAGTTCTTTTTTCTTAAGAGCAGAATCTCCTGGCTCTATTACAGCATATTCCTCATAATACAATACCTTTTCAATATCCCTTAGGCCCATATTCAGGAGCAAGGCCATTCTGCTTGGCATTGCCTTGAAAAACCATACATGTGAGCATGGCGCTGCGAGTTCAATATGACCCATTCTATCGCGTCTTACTTTGGAAAGAGTAACTTCTACTCCGCAGCGGTCACATACAATGCCTTTATATTTTATCCTTTTATATTTTCCGCAGCTGCATTCCCAATCGCGCGTAGGCCCAAATATCTTTTCGCAGAAAAGGCCGTCCTTCTCAGGCCTCAGAGTCCTGTAATTAATAGTTTCAGGTTTTCTCACTTCGCCCTTTGACCATGACCTGATTATCTCTGGAGAAGCTATCTTTATGGATATAAAATCAAAGGACTTTATTGGATTGTTTGACATATTACTCCTATTTCTTGGCTTTTTGTTCCCGCTTTTCTTTCTTTGCTTTTTTGCGCTTCTCTTTTAGCTCCTGAGTTGACAATAGATTTATCTCAGGGATTTTCCCGTCTTTATACTCTGTCTTTATATCCAATCCTAAACTCTGAAGCTCTTTTACAAGAACATTAAATGATTCTGGGGTCCCAGGATGCATGGCGTTTTCACCTTTTACTATTGACTCATATACCATGGTCCTGCCTGTCACATCGTCGCTTTTTACAGTTAAAAGCTCCTGCAGTGTATAAGCTGCGCCGTATGCTTCCAAAGCCCAAACTTCCATTTCTCCAAACCTCTGGCCTCCAAACTGAGCCTTCCCTCCGAGCGGCTGCTGAGTAACCAGCGAATAAGGCCCTATAGAACGGGCGTGCATTTTATCATCTACAAGATGCGCTAATTTCATCATATATATGTAGCCGACTGTTACCTTCTGATCAAAAGGTTCGCCTGTTAATCCGTCAAACAGCCTTACCTTGCCTGTATTAGGAAGCTTTGCCTGAGTAAGGCACTGCTTTATCTCTTCTTCTTTAGCGCCGTCAAATATAGGAGTGTCTACTTTATAACCCATTACCTTTGCAGCCCATCCAAGATGAGTCTCAAGTATCTGGCCTACGTTCATCCTTGAAGGAACACCTAGAGGATTTAAAACTATTTCCACTGGGGTCCCGTCCTCTGCAAAAGGCATATCTTCTTCAGGGAGAATCTTTGCAATAACGCCTTTGTTTCCATGCCTGCCTGCCATCTTGTCTCCAACAGAAAGTTTCTTCTTGCTTGCTATATAAACAACTACCCTTTTTAAAACACCTGCTGGCAGCTCATCTCCTCTTTTAATCTTATCAACCTCTTGCTCTTCCTCGTAAAGAATTTCCTCCAGCTGATCGTTGTAAACCATCAACGTGCGTTTTACCTCAAGCTCCAGTTCAAGATCAGCTTCTATTTTTATACTGGCTATGTCGCATTTTTCGAATTTGGAAAGATCTTTTTTTCTTATTGGCTTGCCTTCCGCTATCAGCGTAGAGCCTGTCTCATCGGATAATAAAGACGCTGAAAGCTTTGCTCCTGAAAGAAGTTTAAACAATCTTTCTTCTCTCTCATTTTTCACATTGCTAACCCTCTTCTCGTACTCTTCCCTGATCCTCTCTATCTCTTTATTTTCTGCCTGAAGCTCTTCTTTTGTTTTTGACTTTTGTCCTTTTCTTGAAAATATTTTGGCGTTCACTACAATGCCCTCTACGCCGGAAGGCACTGTAAGAGAAGCGTCCTTTACATCCCCTGCTTTTTCTCCGAAAATAGCCCTTAATAATTTTTCTTCAGGAGAAAGTTCTGTTTCGCTCTTAGGCGCAACTTTTCCTACCAGTATATCTCCAGGCCCAACCTCTGCGCCTACTCTTATCATACCGTCTTCGCCTAAGCCTTTAAGCGCTTCTTCGCTCACATTGGGTATATCGCGCGTAATTTCTTCATTTCCAAGCCTTGTTTCCCTTGCCTCTATCTCAAACTCTTCTATATGTATGGATGTGTATACGTCGCCTTTTAAAAGCCTTTCGCTCACAAGTATGGCATCTTCGAAATTATAACCGCGCCATGGCATAAAAGCCACGAGGACATTTTTACCCAGCGCCAGGCCTCCTTCGCTTGTAGCAGGTCCATCTGCTATCACATCTCCTGCCTTTATCTTATCCCCAAGATTAACAACAGGCCTCTGATTTACAGATGTATTGGCGTTGCTTCTTGAAAATTTTCTTAATTTATAAACAATGCTGTTATTTACAACTACTTCGTCAGATTGAACGCTTGTAATTTTTCCGTCTGATTTTGCCACGACTACCGCGCCGGAATCCATTGCAACTTTGTTTTCCAGGCCCGTGCCCACAAGAGGGCTTTCTGTAAATAGTAACGGCACTGCCTGACGCTGCATGTTTGAACCCATAAGAGCCCTGTTAGCGTCGTCGTGCTCTAAGAAAGGAATCAAACCTGCCGCTATACTCACAAGCTGTTTAGGAGACACGTCCATGTAATCTATCTTATTCGGCTGAACAAGTGGAAAATCTCCTTTATACCTGCAGGCAACTCTTTCGTCTGTAAAATGCCCGTCTTTATCTACTTTTGCGTTTGCCTGAGCTACTATATATTTATCTTCGATATCAGCTGTTAAATATTCAATCCTGTTGGTAACCCTTCCATTTTCGACCGACCTGTAAGGCGTCTCTATAAAACCTAATTTATTTATTCTAGCGTAGGTGCTTAAAGAAGCTATTAACCCTATGTTTGGGCCTTCTGGAGTCTCGATAGGGCATATTCTTCCGTAATGCGAATGATGTACATCCCTTACTTCAAAACCAGCCCTCTCTCTGGACAATCCTCCAGGCCCTAGCGCGCTTAACCGCCTTTTGTGAGTCATCTCAGCCAGAGGGTTTGTCTGGTCCATAAATTGCGAAAGCTGGCTCCTTCCGAAGAAATCCTTTATAACGCTGGAAACCACTTTGGAATTTATAAGATGGTATGGCATCATTGTGTCAATGTCATATATAGCCATTCTATCCTTACAGAAACGCTCCATTCTTGCAAGGCCTATCCTGAACTGCTCAGCTAGAAGTTCGCCCACAGTCCTGACTCTGCGATTTCCAAGATGGTCTATGTCATCCACTTCGCCTTCGCCGTTCTTCAGGTCTAATAGGTATCTGACTACGTTTACAATTGTTTCTTTATCCAGGGTCTTTTTCTCTAAAGAAAGGTCCATATTCAATTTTCTGTTTAATATATAGCGCCCTACTTTATCTAAGTTGTACCTGCGCTTATCGAAAAATAATTTGTCTAAGAAATTTTTTGCGCTTTCAAATGTCAGAGGGTCGCCTGGCCTGAGTTTTTTATAAATATCAAGAAGCGCTTCTTCTCTGGTCTTAGTGTGGTCTCTTTCAAGGGTATTAGCAATCTCTTGCACTGTATCTCTAAATACTTCTAAATAACGAACGCCGCTGTCCCAAAGCATTTCTATTATCTTGTCGTCTAATTTACTGTTGCCGGCCAGGAGCACCTCTTCTGTCTCAGGATGTTTTATATCCTTAACCACCACTCTACCGGCATATTTCAGAAGAGATGCTTTTCTAAGAGGCCTTGCTCTTTCCACTCCTGTAAAAAGCTTCATTATCTCTTCATTTGTTTCATAACCAAGGGCCCTGAGTAAAATAGTAGCGAGGACTTTTTTGCGCCTGTCAATAAATACATAAAGGACGTCATTTGCGTCAAATTCAAACTCTAGCCACGAACCTCTGGAAGGTATGATCCTGCCAGAATATATCTTCTTGCCTGATGTATGTATCGTCTCTTCAAAAGATACGCCGGGAGATCTGTGCAGCTGGCTGACCACAACCCTCTCGTCTCCATTTATGATAAAAGTGCCTGTGTCTGTCATTAACGGAAGATCCCCGAGATAAACCTCCTGCTCTTTTGTATCTTTCTTGGATTTAAGCCTTATCTTTATCTTCAAAGGAACTGCGTAGCTCACCGCCCTTTTATGACATTCTAATTTATCATACTTGGGCTTTCCCATTGAGTAAGATACAAATTCCAGTTTATAATTTCCATCATTACTTTCTATGGGAAAGACCTCTTCAAATACCCCTTGCAGCCCTTCTGACTTCCTTTTAGTTTTAGGTACGTCCATCTGTACAAAATGCTTATAGGAATCTGTCTGCAGTTCCAATAGATATGGGATATCAACTATCTCTTTCAGCCTTGCGAAATTCTTGCGGCTCGCCATTATAACTCCTTGCTCTCTTTGTTAATCGCTGAACTACGCGGTTATTTCAATTCTACCTTTGCTCCCTGCGCTTCTAATTTCTTCTTAATATCTTCTGCTTCTTCTTTGGAAACGCTCTCCTTGACTGTTTTAGGAGCTCCTTCAACAAGGTCTTTTGCTTCTTTAAGGCCGAGGCTTGTTATAGTTCTTATTTCTTTGATCACCTGGATCTTGTTGCTTCCAGATGAAACTAGGACTACTGTAAAGGTTGTCTTTTCTTCCACAGGTGCAGCTGCGCCTTGAGCTGCGCCTGGCGCTGCAACTGCAACCGGAGCCTGGGCAGTTACGCCAAATTTCTCTTCAATAGCCTTTACCAGGCTTGACAGCTCTAAAACGCTCATCTGTTTAATAGTGCCTAGCATTTCTTCGATTTTTTTATTGTCCGACATCTTGAAACCCTCCTTTTATTGTTTTTCTTTTTTATCTTTTATTGCATTCAACGCATACAAAAATTTACATATAATCCCGCTCAAGGAACCAGCCAGGCCCTGAATGGGGGAATTCAAAACATTTGCAAGTTTTGCTAAAAGCGCTTCCCTGGAAGGAAGAGATGCGATAGCAATTATATCATTATTTGAAAGAATCTCGCCGTTTGAAAATCCGCCGCATATTTTAAGAAGTTCATGATCCTTTAAAAATTTTACAAGCGTCTTGGATACAACGCTAATGTCCTTTTGATACACAACAATCCCGACCTCTCCCTGTATAAATTCCGCAATTCTATTATTAACCCCATCTTTCAGCGCAATCTTCGCCATTGAATCTTTTACAACCAAATACTCGCCTGCTATTCTTTTTAATTCCTTCCGTAGTTCGTTTATATCTTGAGCGCTCAACCCTTTGTAACTAGTAACGATAAGTGTCTCAGCGCTATTAAGGCGGGATGTTATCTCTTTTACCATTGACTTTTTAGTCTCTAACGCTACCTTAGCCATTATGTGGTCCCTAACTTTGCTAAATCCAATTTCAAACCCGGCCCCATTGTTGTTGAAATAGCTATATTTTTTATAAACCTGCCTTTTGTGGTCTGTGGCCTTGCTTTATTTACCGCGCTCACAACAGTATCAATGTTTTCGCAGATCGCTTTTTCTTCAAAAGAAATTTTGCCTACGCCTATATTTATATTGCCCTGCTTATCAAGCTTGAATTCTATTTTTCCTGCCTTTGCCTCTTTTACAGCCCTGCCCAGGTCATTGGTGACAGTGCCTGTCTTTGGGTTAGGCATAAGTCCTCTTGGGCCAAGCACCTTGCCGAGCTTACCCACGTCCCTCATCATATCAGGCGAACTTATTACAACATCAAAATCCAGCCAGCCAGAACTTATCTTGGCTATAAGATCGTCTCCGCCAACATATTCTGCGCCTGCAACTTTTGCTTGATTAGCGGCTTCGCCTTTACATAACACCAGCACTCTGACTTTTTTGCCTGTGCCGTTAGGGAGCATCAGAGTTCCTCTTACCATCTGGTCAGACTGCTTTGGGTCTGCGCCAAGATTAAAAGACATCTCGACTGTTTCGTCAAATTTTACATGCGGCACTTTTTTAAGGAGCATTACAGCCTCTTGGATAGAATAGATTTTTTCCACATTCGCTATTTTTTGAATTTCTTTTAACCTCTTGGTCAGACTAGCCATGATTATTTCTCCACAACATCTATGCCCATACTGCGGGCTGTGCCTTCTACTATCTTCATTGCAGCTTCAATTTCTATCGTATTAAGGTCTTTCATTTTTAGCTGGGCAATTTCTTTTACCTGGGCCTTCGTAACTTTTCCCATCTTCTCTTTATTCGGCTGGCCTGACGCCTTTGCTATCCCACAGGCGCGTTTCAAAAGCACTGAACATGGAGGGCTTTTAATTATAAAAGAAAATGACCTGTCTTCGTACACGCTTATAACAACAGGTAATATCAAGCCAGGCTTGTCCTTTGTCTTTTCATTAAAAGATTTGCAAAATTCCATTATGTTCACGCCGTGCTGGCCTAATGCAGGCCCGACTGGCGGCGCTGGATTTGCCTGAGCGCCTGTTACGTACAGCTTTATCATTGATTTTATTTTCTTAGCCATAGTACCTTGTTATATCCGCTCAGCTTGCCAGTATTCTAATTCGACTGGCGTAGCTCTTCCGAATATAGAAACCATTACTTTTACCTTGCCTTTATTCGGGTTTACTTCTTCCACTGTGCCGTTAAAATTTATAAAAGGGCCTTCGATTATTTTTATATTATCGCCTTTTTCAAAAACCACCTTCGGCGTTGGTTTTTCTTTTTTCTCTTCTGTCTGTTTAATTATGAGATTTACTTCGCTTTCTAATAAAGAGACAGGCTTTGACTTTGAGCCTATAAATCCTGTAACGCCCGGTATATTCCTCATGACATACCAGATGTCATCATTAATATCCATCTCAACTATCACATAACCTGGGAAGAATTTTCTTAAGGATATCTTTTTTTTGCCGTCTTTTACTTCTGAAACCTGCTCCGTAGGTATGAGGATCTGAAAAACATTATCTTTTAATACACCTTCCTGTATCTTGGACTCTATGCTAGCCTTTACTCTGTCTTCCTGTCCTGTTAAAGTGTGTATTACGTACCAATTATGACTCATATAAAGAACGACCCTTACCTTAATATAAGACCGATGAATCTCGACAATACTATATCCACTATACCTATAAACATAGCCAAGAGAAGCGTCGATGCTATAACAACTGTTGTGGAGCCGACAAGTTCATCCTTTGTTGACCATGATACTTTCTGCATCTCCACTTTTACTTCTGTTATAAAATTTGTTATCTTGCCTAATATCTTCATCTTTATATTATAAACAACTTTACAAATTAACAATGTTAATATGTAAAGTTGTTCCTTTTAGTCGCATCCATCGGGACTCACTTCAAATCCCCTACAGCCTACAATATTTTAAACTCACATGGCAGGCCAGGAGGGATTCGAACCCCCAACACGCGGCTTTGGAGACCACTGCTCTGCCAATTGGAGCTACTGGCCTATGTAGGCCTTCTTAAAAATTTTATTTCTCCTCTTTATGGAGCGTTCTCTTCTTGCAAAATTTACAAAACTTCTTTATCTCAAGTCTTCCTGTTTGTTTTTTCTTATTCTTGGTGCTTGTATAATTACGCCTCTTGCACTCGGTGCAGGCGATGATAATGAATTCACGCATATTACGCTATAATCTCCG
>Ga0154361_121_pt1 | contig 11987 bp, 9 predicted proteins | sample RifGroA2_FD_115889 | JGI IMG/M metagenome (GOLD analysis project Ga0154361, IMG submission 115889) | Omnitrophica bacterium GWA2_41_15
CACTGAAAAACAACCTTCTCCATCCACAAAACCAGTAATGTAAGAATTAATCTCCATAGAATATTTGTTTTATAACAAGAGCTGACGTGTTAACCGATTTTAACATCGGTTCTCCCCTTTCGGGTCAGTCGTTACGGCTCCTAAAAAATTTAGGTTGCCACGGTATTGTCCTTAAATAAGGGTGTCCACCGTTATGAGTCAGTTTGCTGGCTCTGATTTACACCAGAGTACGGGCAGCTCCGTTTTCTACCCGTCAAGGAATTTCGCTTTTCGCTTCCTTTTGCGAAGGACCATATCTTCATCCTCGTCACAACCAATTTCACTTCGCTCAAGTTTTGCTTTCACAAAACTGTCGCACCGTTCCATTGTTTGTTCCTCTTCTAAAAATCAATTGATTTTTAGATTCGTGACTAGGAGCATGGCGTGTGGTCTCTGAGGGATCTGATTTTCATCAGACTTCCCTGCTGATTAGAATTAACTTCCCAGCATATAGCCATGTCATAATTTTGCGTTACCACAAAATCAGGCAGCTTGTGCACGATTTATTTTCGAAGCTATAACAGTTCCAATTTTTTCTAAATCATTCTTTCAAATAATTCAGAAACCTTAGAACCGTTATAGTTACGGCTTGCGTTCATCCGCGCTTCGGATCAAGGCGTGAACCTCTCCCCTTAACGTTCGGACACTGGCCAGGCATCAGCCCCTATACTTCAGCTTGCGCTTTATTGCAGGGACCTGTGTTTTTGGTAAACAGTCGCTTGAGATCTTTCGCTGCGGCCCGATTTGCATCGGGCAGGGCATATACCGAAGGTACGCCCGCTTTTTTGCCGAGTTCCTAAACGAGAATTCGCTCGTCCACCTTAGGATTCTCTCCTCACCCACCTGTGTCGGATTACGGTACGAGTGCCTTGAGATTGATAACGATGCGACTAGCTTTTCCCGGCTAGTATTTGATTACCCTTGGCCTCGGCCCGAAGGCTTCAACCTAGTACTGTCTTGCGACAATAATGTGCGCATTCAAAAGCACACGGTAAAGATTTACCAGCGTCCCTAGCTCATCTCATCTCAAGGCAGGGCCGGAATATTAACCGGACTCTTCCATCGCTTACGCCTTTCGGCCTCGGCTTAGGTCCCGCCTCACCCTGGGTCGACTGCCGTTGCCCAGGAAACCTTGGATTTTCGGTGTGCAGGGTTCTCACCTGCAATATCGCTACTAATGCCAACATTCTCACTTCGCTCCGCTCCACCAAACCTCGCGGTTTGACTTCAACGCTGAAGCGAACGCTCCTCTACCACTTAGTTATCGTCGAAACGATAACTAGTCCATAACTTCGGCGAACTGCTTAGCCCCGATCCATTTTCGGCGCGCTATCACTTGACCAGTGAGCTATTACGCTTTCTTGAAAGGATGGCTGCCTCTAAGCCAACCTCCTGGTTGTTTGAGTAATAACACCTCCTTTGACACTTAGCAGTTACTTTGGGGCCTTAGTTGATGGTCTAGGGCTGTTTCCCTTTTGAACAGTGGAGCTTAGCCCCCACGTTCTGACTCCCATCTGGTTGCGATCTGACTGGCATTCGGAGTTTGGTTAGCGACAGTAGGTTATTCACCCCTGCCACTATTCAGTGCTCTACCACCAGAGATCTTAGATGAGGCTAGTCCTTAAACTATTTCGAGGAGAACCAGCTATTACCAAGCTCGATTGGAATTTCTCCTCTACGCACAAGTCATCCCCGTGTTTTGCACAGCACGTGGGTTCGGACCTCCTCGACCATTTACGGTCGACTCATCCTGCTCATACGTAGCTCGCCTGGTTTCGGGTCATAAACTTGCTGCACGCCAACTGCACAAAAATTCCGAGCGAATAAATTCGCTACGAAATTTTTATACAGCGGCTTAGGCTGTTAGGCCTCGCTTTCACTCCGCCTTCACAAACTGCGTTTGTTTAGACAAGCAACAAACCTACACTCGTTGGCTCATTCTTCAATAGGCACGAGGTCACCGTCACACTGCACTATGTTCCGTGTGCCGGAATTTCCAATTTTAAATTTTCAATTTCCAAACAATTTCAAATTTCTAATGTTTAAAAATTAAAGCATTAAAAATTTATTAAAAATTAATCATTAATCATTAAAAATTCTGGACGAAGCGCAGTGTAGTGCGACGACTCCCTCTCCTTGTAAGTATATGGTTTCAGATCTTTTCATTCCCCTTCCGGGGTATTTTTCACCTTTCCCTCACGGTACTGGTTCACTATCGATCATCATCTAGTATTTAGGCTGACGGCGTAGTCGCCGCAAATTCCCACAGGATTTCTCGAGTCCCGCAGTACTTGAGAAACAAACCAAAGCTTAACAACAAATTTCGCCGACAGGGCTCTCACCTTCTCGGGCCGAGGATTCCACCTCGTTTGGCTATAAGTGTTAACAACTCTGTGAAGAATTACAGTTCTTCAATGTTCGCTCTCATGACACCGCTAATGCATACGGCCTGCAAACCTGCCCTACACTTGCCAACTTACCCGAAGGCAAATCAACTTGCGTCTGGCAACATTGACGGTTTAGCCTCTTCCCCGTTCGCTCGCCGCTACTTGGGGAATCGCACAAATTACAAAATTGCAAACACTAAGCACAGTGTAAACAATTCTATAATTTGCTTTTGTTGCTTTCTTTTCCTCTAGGTACTTGGATGTTTCAGTTCCCTAGGTTATCTTCTTTAACCTATGTATTCAGTTAAAGATACTATGCTCTTCCAGCATAGTGGGTTGCCCCATTCGGATATCACCGGCTCATAGGTTGCTCGTCACCTCCCCGATGCGTTTCGCCGACTGCTGCGTCCTTCTTCGTCTGATGATGTCTAGGCATCCTCCATATACTCTTTTCGCGACTTCTTTTACGGAATGAAAATCATTCCGACGCTAGCTCATGGCTAGCGCTTTTCTTTGGGTCTATTTTATTTTACATATTTTACTCGGCGTAAAATAAAATAGTAGATGCTCTTTTCTAATTAAAATTAAATTTAACAGGAGACCTGCTGAATAATAATTCTGTTTGAATCTCATTCCAACATTCTTGAGAATGTGAGAATGAAAAATCTTAAAAAAATTATTATCAGTAGATCTATAAAAATTGTAAAAGTGCTTCAATATGACTCTGCGGTTGTTACCGGGTAGTTACCACGCTCAGCGTGGGACTGTCCGACCTCAAAGAAAAAATCGGCTGTGAAGCCGACTTCCCTCCCTTTAGACAAAAATGCCTAACGCATAAGGCGCCGGGCGCCGCGGGGGGAAAATCTTTGAGTAGTCATAGGGCCCATTGATTGGCTTTATTGTATAACAAAGCCCGAGAAGCTGTCAAGGGTTCAAAAAGTATAGGAATTTAGGAGATGCGAGGCGCGAGGCAAGTCAAAGTTAAAAAACCTTAAAATTAAGGGTTTTTTAAGGTTATAAATATTAATATAATACCCTTTGGCAAAAATTTGGGGATAAAGTGTTAAAAAACTGGGACTTTTCCACACCCATCTCAAAAATCAGCTCGACCCTTGACAAAATAAAGTTAATGTTGTAGGATTATTTCATAACAAGCGACCAGCCAAATAAAATCTAGGGGGGTCAAACACACGGCTTTACAATTCAAGGGTCATAAAAATGGAAGTTGACCAGCTTCCACTGTTTTTCCGCGCATATAAAATTTGACTTGGCTTTTTTGAAAGGCAGGCACGACGAGCATGGGATTCCATCCACAGGGAATTTGTGGGGATCCCCTCGCAACTTCCCGTGATGAAATTTCTTGCCTGCCTCTCTGAGAAGCTAAATTATTAACAAACTATAATAAATTACCTGGAGGTATTAATGAAAACTTTAATAATTTTATCATCAACTATATTTTTTATCTCAATCATCGTTATATTAAATGGTTGTGGTAGTAACTCAAACGATACACAATCATATACCGGAAAATATGATTTATGGAACGGTCATGCACAATGTACTTGGATGCGACAAATAACAAACAGTTCCGACTCTTGGTCAACAGGAACAACACCCACAAATCTATACGATAATTTTAGCATTACAATGCTTAAGGTGGGGACTTATTCATTAAGAACATCTGGTGAAAACTATGGTAAGGGTAATAAAAAAGCTGGAATGAGTGGATTTAATATTAAATTTTCCGTCGATTCACTACAGATTAGATTTCACGAGTTCCCTGTTACACAACATATTCTCTACAATGAGTTTTCTCTGATTTTAGAGGATTCCGCCGGCCAGATTCTTGATTCGATATTTATAAAAGCACCAATTAATTGGTAAATTTAATGCCACGAATTTAATAGGCGAGCCCAATCTGCGGCTCGTCTTTTTTATTCCTTTTTTTGTTGCGTCATCCCAGCCGTATTTTTCCGGTCATTTAGAATTTGGAATTCAAAATTTATAATTTCTTAAGGCGTTTTTGTAAACGGCGAAGTTCCTTGTGGCGCCGGTAGTAAATCAGGAATTGGTAAAGGTTCGCCCGCCTGCGGCGAGGTTCCACTTGCCGGCACTGCTCCCGCCGTTGGCGAGGCTCCGCCCTCCACCGGTTTAGTTCCGATCAAACACACTTCTTGCCACGGCTTATATTTACTCGCAAACACTGTGTCTTTTTCCTCGCCATTGGCATAGACGACTTCTTGCGTAAAAGAAGCGCTCGCGCCTTTGTGCGCTTTTTCAGTGCATTTTTTTTCGCCCAAAGGTAAGGTAGGATCTTCCGTGGTGATGCTCGCCGGCGGTTCCACGATATTAAAGACAGCCGGTCGCGGATTAACAACCGTCCGCCCGTCTTTTTCGCCCCACAAATAATATCTGACTTTCGTGCCGACCACTTCAGTTTGTAGCATTAAATAACTTTGATAATCATTTTTAAATTTAAAATCCAAACTCGGATCGTAGATAGTCGCGTCTGTGCCCGCCGGTTCGTAGTATGACACGCGATAAGCGTGGCTGTACCGCTCTATAATCGGCACGCCGGCATCCAAAGCCACGCGAAAGGCCGTAGTGGACACTTGGCATAAACCGCCGCCCAATTCTAGCACAGTTTTATTTTGTTTAATGACCAATTCCGGCAAATATCCTTTGTCGGCCGAAATCGCGCCCAGCACTTTCAAGATTGAAAAAGTTTCACCCGGCGCGATCAACACACCATTCAAACTGCGCACGCCCACTTTAATATTATTGATGCGATTTCTCGAACTGCCGGAGTAATCCGACACGCCTGTCGCTACCACTTCTTTCAAACCCAATTCCTGCGGACTAAAATCTAAATCGTCTTTTGATAAATCAACAGTGGCGGCGTCCACCATATAAATTCTTTTATCCTCTTTCAGTGCTTCATTTAGCGTCATAAAAGTTGTCGCCACATCCAAACCCTGCCCGCGCTTTATTTTAGAAGTGAAAACCAGTTCGTTGTTTTGAATGTCAAAAGTCACGCGCTCGGGCAGAGAAAAGTATTGCTGAAGCCTGAGCGCCTCGGTCGGATTTTTTTCCGCGCTTTCTTGCCAGAAAATATGATTGTTTTCATCTTTAGCAATATTAATAAAATTCAAAAAATCCGTAACGGAAAAACTATACCGTCGTCCTAAATTGTCTTTCATTGTTATAGGCAATTTTTTTATCACCTTTTCTAAAGCCGGCTGCAGCGCGGTTAACTCGGCCACATTAATTTTTGGCTCCACATATTCTGTCGCCACATTTATCGGGCGGCCGTCAGACCATTCAATCTGACGACGCAACTGCACCAGCGCTGCTGATAATTTAAAAACTTGGCCGTTTTTTTCCGGCTCTATTTTTAATTTGCCGTTATCTAAAACAAAGCGCGCGTCTGACGCCTGATTTAAAAATTGATTACTCGCGTCTGTGACGGCTTTTTCCAAAGCGGAAAAATTAGACGAGAGTGGTACTGTTAAATCGGCCTGTCCCAACAAAGCGCGCCAAATTTCAAACCCGCGCGTAACAACACTGCCGGTTCGGCCAAAATTGTAGGCTTGTTTTGCCGCTTGACTGGCGTCCAAATAATAAAACGTTTCCCCTCCGGACAAAGACGCTTCCTCGCCCAAGCCATAAGCGGAAATTTTCAGCTCGCGATCGCCAAATTTTAAAGTGTAAATATTCTTCTTAATCGTATCACTGTAGCCGTTTAAAGCGGCCCGCGCCTCACCTTCGCTGAGCTCCCCCAAGGGCAAATTCCCGATTGAAACATTGGGGAAAGTTTTGTTTTGATAAGCCAGCGTCAGGCCCAGGCCCAAACCAAAAATCACTACCACTAAAATCGCCAGCGCGAAAACTACCGCGACCCAAATTTTGGTCGTGGTTGAAAAAAGCTTCTTAATTTTCTGCGCTAAAATCTCAATTTTTTTCATGTTTATAGTATAGAGGAAAAACCCATATTAAATAAAGAAAAAACCTCTGTAAAAAACAGAGGTTTTTTCTAGCAACGAAAACAAAAGTTGAACCTGACTTTCCAAGCTGAAAACCTAATGTCCTAAAAAACCCTGTCTTGGAGTTTTTCCGCCTCTTTAATAAAAAAATCTTGCCATATTTTTTCATCAATTTTTTCCAACATTTGAGGATAATCTTTTAATTCTTTTGCCTTCACATACTGGGCGCCGAGCTGGATAGGGTCAAGATAATTATCAAACTTTATTTGCGCCTTCTCAATCAAAGAATCCAGCATCCATTCCGAATTTTGGGTGAGAATAAAATACAAATCAATAAAATCGCGGGCGCGCGGATTTTGATAAATAGTAAATATTTTATTAACAGCAATGTCAATCAGGCTGTCGATAAAAAGTTCGCCAAATTTTTGTTTCTGCTCAATGCGCGCAAAAGGGAAATGTGTAAACTCCGTCTTAATTACATCCGTCTCGGTATAAAGAAAAAATAAATTTCTATTAAAACTTTGTTGAAATTCTATTTTTTTAAGACTGGCTGCTTTTTGAATTTTTTTTAAAATAACTGAAATACTTTGCGGGTCAAACTCTTGTTCTGAAAAAAAATCCAAATCTTCCGATAATCTGTGGTGAAGATAAAACTCGGCCAACGTCGTGCCGCCGGTCAAATAGAAATGCTCGCAAACCAGCTTATCTGCCGATAAAAGTTTTAAAAGTTGTTTTTGATTTTTAGAAAGAATTGAAGGTTGTTTCATATAAAAAGGGCTAAAAACTTTTTTTTGCAAGGGTCAATTTTTATTTTATTCCAATACTTTTTTAAGTCGTTAAGATTGATTTTCTCTTGGTCCAAGCCAAAATTAATAAGCTGCTCAAGGCGCCAAGCGGCAAACTTTTCCGCGTCTTTTTGCAACAGTGAAATATTGGCGGACCAGTTTTTCATAATTTTATTATAGCGTAATATTAATAAAAAAGAAAGAAAAAACCTCTGTAAAAAACAGAGGTTTTTTCTGGTAGCCCCACCGGGAATCGAACCCGGATTACCACATTGAAAGCGTGATGTCCTAACCATTAGACGATGGGGCCATACATTGTGCAATCTACAACTCATTTTATTTGTCGTCTGTTGGTAGTTGGCTACCGCCGTGGTCTTTGCCCGAGGCCGGACTCGAACCGGCACGACTTGTTAGTCACAGCATTTTAAGTGCTGCGCGTCTACCAATTCCGCCACACGGGCTTAAAATTTTTTTCTATTTTTTCCTCTATGCGTTTCTTTTAAACTATGGCCATTAGGATAAAGTACTCTTAAATTAGGTAGACGATTATCTTTTGAGTTACCATTAATATGATCTAATTCTAGAGGTAGGCGTCCATCCGCAGTTTTTTTACCAAACCACACTCCTCGCACTCCTGTTTTTTTAAACCGGCAAAAAATAATATTCTTTTTAATTTATAACTTTAATAGTTACTATTTTTTATTAAAATATTATTAAGTGGTATTTGTGGTTTTCCTAAACCAATTAGCCCTTTATTCCACGCCCTGCCTTTAAAATGCTTTACCTTTATTTTTATACTCTTTAATAAATTTAATCTGTGAATAATTACCACCAGCCTCTTTTGGTTTAAGATACTTTAAAACCTACCTTACACTAGAAGATGTTTTAACTGCATTAGTTAAATCTTCTTTAGTCCAACTTTTAAATCTCATAATATATATTATATATTATATATTACGGAATACGCATTATCAAGTTATAAAAGAGTGTCTACCAGTTCCGCCACTTCGGCGCAGGCATAGGCGGATAAGTCTACCAACTTGCCCTATAGAGTAATTGTAAAGCACTTTCTTCTACTGGGGTTCCGCCACACGGGCTGATAAAAACAAATACAAACTAGTTTATTTTTATCTTATTTTCAAATGCCGGTGAGAGGATTTGAACCCCTACGCCTTTCGGCACATGGTCCTAAACCACGCGTGTCTACCATTTCACCACACCGGCAAACCTACTCGCATTATATCAAAAAATATTTAAAATTAAAGGCGATATTTATTTTATAAATACCACCTTTTCATTTTGGTAAAAAAATTTCATATCCCTCTGGAGAAAATCTTATTTTTTTATACAAATCAATAGTTAAAGGACAGGGTTTTGAATAATTATTAATTCGGATTTTTACCTTTTCATAAGCGAAAAGTTGGTGTATGCCATAATCTGATTCTACCTCAAACGTCTCTGGATTAATTTTTTTAACCTTAGCTAAAACATAGTTATTTTTTCCCTCTATTTTAACCAGAATATAATTTCCTGGTTCAATATTAAAACAATCTTCTTCGTTCATTTTATTCTCCTTTTAAATTATAAATAACATTTACCAACACCTTATATTAAATATCACAAATAAGCAAATATTACCCAATAACTTAGAATTAAAGTCGAATTTTGGAGCGGGTAACGGGAATTGAACCCGTCTCTCGACCTTGGCAAGGTCATATAATAACCACTATACGATACCCGCGAGACAACTCTTGTATTTTACTAAAACAATCGCTTTCGTCAACAGCTGTTTATTATTAGTTAGAAGCCGACGGCTGTAAAATTGGAATTATTAAATTTTAACTTTGCAATGGCATTAATAAATAAAAATTATTTTTATTTTCCTCGCCGCCTGTGATTAAAATTGGTTGGAGCGCGCTGTTGCCGTTAATGGTTATTTGTTCTTCTGGTATGCGCGCCAGCCCTTCGCTTAGATATTTAATATTTAAAGAAACAGTTATTTCTTCACCCTCGCCCGAGCAGTGAATCGTCGCTTTGTGGTTGCTTTGTTGGTAATGAGAATCTAAATTAATCAGTCCGCCGCTCGGATTAATTTTTAATTTCACTTCTTGAAGCGGTCCGGTGGCAATCGCGGCCGCGCCTTGTACCGCTTGCAATAATTCTATTTTAGGCGCCGTCACAGTTAAGTTGAATTTATTCGGCAAAATATTTTTATAGGCCGGAAATTGCCCCTCCAGCAAACGGCTAATAATACGGCCGCCAGACCAAACCAAACCAATTTGATGTTCGGTTAAAAATATTTTAAGCTCTTTTTCTACAACCAAAGAAAGATTTTGAATTTCCTGCGCCAAGCGAACCGGCAACAAGCCAGTTAATTTTTTGGAAATAATTTCTTCCAATTTAACAATTTGTTGAGCGAGTCGAAAACTATCGCTGGCCGCTAAATATAAATCATTTCCCTCCACCTCAAAATAAACGCCTGCCAATTCTGGCCGCAAATTACTGCGATTGACACAAAAACTTGTTTTATCCAAGCCATTTTTTAAATTATTTAAAGATATTTTAATTTCTTCTCCGCTGTCTTTAGGTAAATCAGGAAAATCCTCGGCGCCGCTCAAAGCTAATTCTAATTCTTGTTCCGCGCTTTTAGCTGTTAGTTTTTGCTCGTTAAAATTTATTTCAATAACATCTCCATTAAAATATTTTAAGGCCTCTAATAAAATCTTGCCGTCAACTATCACTCGCAACTCTTTATAGTCGCTAACTTGGCCGGCTAGATAAATTTCCGCGCCCAATTCTAAATTAGTCGCCAGTAATGTCAACCCGTTTTCTTCGGCTTTTAAACATACGCCCTGCAAAGTTACTAAGTGCGATTGTTTAGCGCAAAATTTTTGGATTAAGGCTAAACCCTCTATTAATTCTTTTTTTATAAATTTTATATTCATAATAATAGTAGTAAGGAGAGGTGGAAAAGTTGATAATGATTAAAAAAAGCAAAATCATTAACTTAAAATCAAAAAACATTTGTGGGAAAGGTGTTGGGTTAACATCTTAATAAAAAGCGAATAAGCAGTCAAGGATAAAAAAAAGTTAGTAAAAATTTGTCGGCCGCACAATTATTAACCACTTTAATCACATAAATATTCACGAGACGCTCACACTTTGTGAATATAGTTTTTGTTTAATTGATTGAATATTTTGTTTAATTTTTTCATCACGGCTAATTTCCGATTGAACTTTATTACAAGCGTGCATGGCGGTGGTGTGGTCGCGGCCACCCAATGCCAAACCAATACTGGGGTAGGAATATTTAATAGTGTCGCGCAGTAAAAACATCGCGATTTGCCGTGGCATTACCAACTCTTTTTTTCGACTTTGCCCCAAAATATCATTTAAAGACACATCAAAAAATTCTGAAACCACCGCCAACACTCGTTTGGGTGTTAAACCAGTAGTTTGTTGTTGGGGATACATATTAGCTAAAAGTGTTTTGGTTGATTCCAAAGTGGCCGCGGTGCCGCGAATTTCATGATAAGCGGTTAAGTGGTTTAAAAACCCCTCCAATTCCCGAATGTTTTCAGAAATAGCTTCGGCAATAAAATGTAAAACATCATTGGCAATAGAAAAATTTTTTTCACGGCATTTCATTTGTAAAATAGCGAGCCGCGTTTCCATATCCGGCGAAGAAATGTCGGCGATCATACCCCACTCCATGCGGGTGATGAGGCGGCCTTCTAAATTAGCAATCATTTTTGGCAATTTGTCGGAAGTTAAAACCAATTGTCGGTTGTTTTGGTGAAGTTCATTAAAGGTATGAAAAAATTCTTCAGCCGTGGCTTCTTTGCCGGCCAAAAATTGCACATCATCAATCAATAAAACATCGGCCGTGCGGTAGTGCTGTTTGAATTGCTCCATCGTGCCCCGAGAAACCGAGCGCACATAGTCGTTGGTAAATTTTTCCGAAGTGACATAAACCACTTTGGCTTTGGGGTTTTTAATTAAAATAGCGTGCCCAATCGCATGCATTAAATGGGTCTTGCCCAAACCGACGCCGCCGTACAAAAAGAGTGGGTTATATCTTAAACCCGGCATGTCCGCCACCGCCACCGAAGCCGCGTGCGCCAACTCATTGTTTTTACCGCGCACGAAATTATCAAAAACATAGCGCGCGCTCAAATCAGAATTTGTTTGCTGTTGGCTGGCTTGTTGAACCGCTTGTTTTTGTGCGATAAAATGTTCCACCGACACATTGGGCGCGACAATATTTTTGGTTGCCGCCGGACTAACCACTTTGTATTCAATTTTTTTAATATAATTTTTCGTTAGTTTTTGCGCCGTTTTTAAAATCTGCTCGTTGAATTTTTTTTCCACCCAATCTTTGGTAAAAATATTGGGCGCGCCCACCACCAAGGTTGTGTCCAGCGCCTCTATTAAATGTGTGCATTTTAACCAGGTCGCAAAATTTGCGCGCGTCACCGTCAACTCCAGTTCATTTAAAATTGCTTTCCAAATGTTTTGCGCGTCTGTCATAATCTAAGTAGGGAGAGTTGAGACGATTTGCTTCTTAAAATATAGCACAGAAAAGATTTTAGCAAGAACCCGTTGCAAGGCAAATTTATCGCCAAAAGTGTCTAAACTGTTGACAGGGTGTGGATTGGACAAAAACCCCAAAATCAACTAGCATAAACATCAGTAACTATTTATTTTAATCGTGTATTGTCCTAATTAGCTAAGAAGCTAAAAAGCTACAACCTAATTGATATGCCTAAAATGACTTACAAACCTTCCAAGCG
>Ga0154361_117_pt1 | contig 10662 bp, 11 predicted proteins | sample RifGroA2_FD_115889 | JGI IMG/M metagenome (GOLD analysis project Ga0154361, IMG submission 115889) | Omnitrophica bacterium GWA2_41_15
AAGCGAACTATACGCGACGCGGGGTGGAGAAGTGGCATCTCGCCAGGCCCATAACCTGGAGATCGCAGGTTCAAATCCTGCCCCCGCAACCAAGATTTATATCCCACGGCCCTGGTATGGCAGGGTAGCTCAGTTGGTTAGAGCGAGGGACTCATAAGCCCTAGGTCGTGGGTTCGATTCCCACCCCTGCTACCATACTCTGTTGATTAGAAAAGGCCGTCATTACGGTTCTTTTCTTTTTTAGGGTAGAAATTAAACCAGCGACGTTGACCGCCTGTTGCCCAAAATTCTCTGATTCTGGATTTTTCGGCCGGTCTAATAGCGCTACAGTTTCTCTTAAAGCTGATGGCGCTAAATGTGAATAGCGCATAGTCGTTCGTATGTCACTATGACCCAAAAGGTCTTGTACGGCCTTTAACGAGGCTCCAACGGCCACCAATTGTGAGGCAAAGGTGTGTCTTAACGTGTGCCAGCCGATTTGTCTTAATCCAGCCACCTGACACATCTTCATTAGATTGAGCCTTGGTGTTTCATGGTTCATAGCATAGCCAGTAGTTCGATAGAATACTAACCCTTTGCCTGGCTTTAATTCCAATAGGGCCCCTTTTACTTCGTCTGTAAAAGGTATGTATCTGATTTTATTGTTCTTGGGTGAGCTAACTATGCCGCGGACTATAGAATGCCGTACTGTTAATTGGTTCGTATCTAGATTAATATCCTCCCACTGTAAACCCAACAGTTCACCAAGCCTTAATCCGGTTCGTAATGCCACTAGTATCATGGCGTACCAATTTTTGTCTTTGATACTATTCAAGAGCCGCTGGCTTTCTTCTGGTATTAAGAAGTCAAAACGCTGTGGCGGCACTTTAAGAAATTTTATCCCAGGCACATCTGTTATAACCGACCATTCTTTAGCTGTGTGTAAGCATTTAGCTAATATGCTCAAGTGATTATTTATGGTCTTAGGTGATAAGCCAGTTTTAAGTTTGGCCGATTTGTACTCCTCTAAATACACCTTGGTTATCTGGTTCAGCCGATACTTTTTGAAGAATGGAATTAGATGTTTTCTTAAAGCCACCTGTTTGGCTTTTTGTTCTGACGGCTTATTATTGGTTTGGACATAAGTGCGAAACCATTTATCCGCGAATTCCGTTAAGTATGGAGCCAACACTATCTGTTCTTTTTTATAACCAGTGCTCGGCTCACCGCGTGCCAAACGTTGTCGAACTAAAGCTTCATAAGCTTCAGCACCAGCTTTAGTGTTTTCCGGACTTCGTATACGGTGCCGCTCCCGTCGAAAGCGGAAGTCGACCCACCAAGTATTTCTAAATTTACGTGCGCTCATATATATTACATCTCCTTGACTGATTTAACACACTGATAGTTGAGATATTCTAAAACATCCTTTTTATCAAATCTCAAACTGCGCCTAATCTTATAAAACCTTAACTCGCGCTGATCGACCAAGCGATATATACCGGACAGAGAAATTCGCAAAACTCCTGCCGTTTCCTGTGGAGTCAGCAGGCTTGGTAAGCCATCAATAGTGTGTAAATCAACCTTCATAATATTTAGTTGTCAATGAGCAACACTGGGAGCAGAAAAACTGCTTGGGCATATTTATATTACCACGTTGTATTGCCACACAAATCATTGACATAAGATACTTAAAATGTTTTAACTTTTTTTGACACTGAATAAATCAGGCTTTTATGAAATTTACTCCATTTGTTTATTTCGATGGTATGAATTTAGAGCAATCTCCCTTCGTCTCACTGGATGCGCTGCCACCCATTTAAGCCAATACCGATACTCATTCTGCGCCCAGAGTGGTCTTTTAGGACGTGACCCGCGTTTATATGACAATACTCTTTTAAACCACTGCTGATAATGGTCCTTGATCCACTTAGCTGCCTTCCTCCGACGGCATGACCTACAATAATGGCTCCAAATATCATCCTGACTGTGGGTGCTAGGGTAGAGTGTTTCCTTAAATCCGCATCCGAAACACTCCCTTGTCATTTTTATCAGTTCCTTATACATGTTTTGCAATTTAACCTTTCCTATATATACATTGCCATTTGCCAACAAAGTTGGTTAGTAATTGGCAATACTATATTAAGCGCTACCAAACAAATCGCTAGGAAGCTCATTCGTTCTATCTGTATTATTTTGTTGATCAGCGGCGCCGAGTTGATAATAATTAGCTCTACCTTTTCGCCCTTCTGTAATTGCCCCATCTATAACAAGTTCCTTAAGTGCTTCCCTTACATTTTTCTCACCAATATTTCGTTGTGCTTTCGCTAACACAATTAATTCCGTTGTAGTCTGACCACCATCGCCCAAAACTTCTAAAATCATGTCCTTTGCCTCCTCCTTTTTATTAAGGTCGTCCTCTATATCACCATCATACACAAGTGATAAAGTGTTATCGTCCTCTCTCATACAAACCTTAAATGGCTTCCTTTCTAATCCGCTACGATTCTTAAGGGGGTAAACAAATATATCGTTACTTCCGCTTTCACTTTTCACCATCATCAATACCTCAACAGAGGCCAACTTATCTTGGCTAGCAAATAGCTGCTCTTTTTTAGGCTTCTTACCCTCGTACTGTTGCGGTTTACGACAATGGTCTAAAAATATAACGCTAACACCCTTATCCTTAAGCTCTTTAAATTGATTAAAGAAAGCCCGAACCTCTTCCGCCTTATTCTCATCTAACCCACCGGCTATGGCACGCAAAGTATCCACAATCACCACACCAATTTCGTTTTCTTCGATAAAGGCCAGTAACTGATCTACTTGCAAAGTTTCGTTTAGATTCACTACACCATGATTTAGAACCCATATAGCTTTACTTGATTTATTTAAACCAAGTAGTCGTCCACGTCGCTGCAACTCGGTTTGGGGCATTTCTTGATCAACATACAGGACATTAGATGGCGTGGTTTTAAACTCGGCATTATTTAGAAAATCAGTCCCATCTGCTACATTTTTCGCAATCGCCATAGCTATCCATGTTTTCTTTTCACCGGAAGGGGCTGCTAGAATGCAAAACCCTTCAACGGGTACTAAGCCTTGAATTCTCCAGCGCTGTTCCGGAAATTCTCGCTTATCAAACTCGGTCCATCGCTGGGGTTGAGGATATAAGTCATCATTGTTCATAATTTATATACCCCATTATTAAGCTCCTGATAAACGTCAGCCACATTTTTATTCATAAATGCGCGGCAGCATTCGCATCGACGTGTACCTCCAGCAATAAGTTTTAGATCTAAGTGTTTGCAGGTACCCCGTTCCCAGTTACGACGAACATTTTCCCTGCCCCACTTTTTTAATTTTTTTCCGTATGACATGTGTTTATTGGGTTATCTAATTAGAAACAAAACAAAAAGCTGCCCAAAGATAACTATGCATATACAATATCCTGCGATGCACATTTATCCCTAGACAGCTCTATAACGAGTTTTTACTCCAATCTATCGGAGATGCTGCTTGGTAAACCACTTAACCTTAGTCGCCTCCGCTTATTTTACTTGAGCGAGGACCTCAAGATGACTTGGATCTTGTGGAAATAAATTATTGGTTCAGCTAATTTGTAAAGTACATTAGCAGTTTATCAAAGATTAAATTTCTGTCAAGGCCTTTTTTTTGCTACTTTTTTAAAAAAATTATCCACAGGACAAAACGTACCCATTATGGGGGTAAAAAGGGGTCAAAAAGTACCCCATTGGTATACTGTTTTTAAAGTGATATGCTGAATATACAATTGAATCTAGCCTAAACCTGAACCTTATTGGCCGGGCATGGCTAAAAGCCAATCACGGATATTAAACCCATCGTTTGGGAACACCGTGATTGGTCATGTCGGGAAACCGGCATGGGTGACGCAAGTCATCGCCCAGCGATGGGCTTTGTGTACTTATTGTCAGTGACCTAATATTTATGAAAAAAACACTCTTAGTTTATTTGATAACAATAATAATTGTCGGATTTACCCCAATCGGTTTTGCTAATGCCATTACGCAGAATCAAATAAACGCTGAGGTCCAAATCGTGTGTCCCGACGATTACGGAAATTGGTTTAGCGGTTCAGGTACCATTATCGACCCTAAGGGTATTATTCTTACTAATAAGCACGTTGTAACCGATGAAAAAGGCGGAACAATCAAAGCCTGCTTTATTGGTTTCGTGGCCTCAATCAGCCAGGGGCCGGATTTTGGCACTGAAGCAACCCCCAATGTGGCTGAGGTAAAATATTACACAACTTCCGATGACATGGATGCGGCTATTCTGTACCTCAACAATCCAACAAGCAAAACCTATCCTTATGTGGATATTTGGACATCAGATTCAAGCACCTTACAATTCGGTAACAAAATAGAGGTTGTAGGTTACCCCAGCATCGGCGGCTCAACTATAACATATACTTCGGGCGACTTTAGTGGGTTTGGGAGCAGCACTGATGGAACACAAAATTATATTAAGACAACGGTACCGTTAGAACACGGTAATTCTGGCGGAGCAGCGTATAATCCGGCAGGACAATTCATAGGTATTCCAACCATGGTTGTGGCGGGTACCTTAAATTCTTTAAGCTATATTTTATCCGTCAGCAGTGTTAAAAGTTGGTTATCTGGCGTTTGGGGGAATAATTATCAGCAAGAGATTATAGAACAGAAGCCAATTATCGAAGAACCAAAAGTTAGTATACAAAACGATGTAACTCCACCACGGCTAAAAAGTTATTATATTGAGTACAAAATTGTCAATGATAATAATTTAAAAAAGAGTTATATACAATACTCGATTCCATACTCTAGTATTGAAGAATCGGGGTCTGTAAAAAAAGTATACTATTATTTTGGAGAAAATCAGTTCGCCGACCCATTATTTGATGGAAGATCATTTCAGGTTACTGCGTCTGAAAAAATCGTTATACCGGAATCATTATTACTCTCTGGTAATAGAGAGTTATATTTTATAGTGAAGTTACAAGATGAGGTAGGAAATATTTCTGATTCAATTATATCACCATGGGAGGTTCTTTTTCTAAAAACCCTTGGAAGTGAAAACGTATTATACAATAGGGCGTTAGAAGATTTTAATGTAACTAACAGCTATATCTACAACAAATATGTTGGTTTATTTGTAAAACATGCTAATCAGATTTGGTGGATTAGCCCTAAAGATGGTGTGAGATTTTTAGTATACGACCCAATATTAGGTTATTCATATTTAAGAAAAACGGCACATGATTGGTTCTGGTCAAGCTATATAGGTTTAACGGTTGCAACTGGGATAACAGATTTTGATCTTCAAAAAAAACCTAAAAATGTTTGGGGTCGTATGTTATTAGCTTTTAAGGACGACATGAGTGGTTTATCTAATGAAACATGCGCATATGGTTGTTATATAAATCCAAAAGACGGCAAGTTATATTATTTAGGAGTATTAGTTCAATCGGATATGGACGGAAAAGAGGCTTATGATAAAATTCTTTCAATTGCCGTTGATATTTCGACAACAGAAATTAACTCGATAGAACCACTCGGAACAAATAATTTCGTTTGGAAAACAATTCAGAGGTATAAAGAAAATAACCAAATTCCTTTATACTATGTTTTAGACGATTCGGGAAACTTTACTAATAATTCCGTCATTGTCACTCCACCAACTCAACTATCTGAAAGATTAAAGGGACAAATTTTACTTCAAATTGAATCTCATGGCGAGGCTTGGTATGTAAATCCGACCTATGGTAAGCGTTACTACATGAAAGATGGTCCGACCGCATATGAAATGATGCGGTCATTTGGATTAGGTATCACTGATACAGATTTGTCTAAAATTCCTGTGGCTGACGGTGAGCAAGTAATGAAAGACAGCACTAGTGTATGTAGTACTAACTCAACTGCCAATCGAATAAAAGGAAAGATATTATTACAGGTTCAACAGAAGGGTGAAGCCTGGTATGTGCACCCAGAGAAGTGCCGTAGAATCTATATGAAAGATGGCGGTATTGCCTATCAGATAATGAGATTTTTAAGCTTGGGTATAACCAATTCAGACTTAGAAAAAATTCCAGAAGGTAATCTATAGAGATTATGGATAATAAACTAAGAAACACTCTAATAGTTGGAATAATAATAGTGAGTATTTCCGTTGCTTATTATTTGGTAATTTTCCTTCCGCGAAAAGAGGCAATTAGGTTAGACCAACAAAAGTATGATCAGTTAGCTAAAGAAAGGGATATACTAGAGAGTTGTGGTGTAACTGCACGAAAAAGCTATGTTGCTTTTCAGGAGGAATGGAACAGAACTCACAATGCAATGGGCTATTCGCATTTCAGCGAGATGACGACCCACTTTAATAAGAAATTAAACCTTTGTGTTTATGAAGGAGGAATTGCCAACGCCAGTCGTTGGGAGCTTTATATTTTCAACGCTTACACTAATGAGGTCTTAAAAAAATTCGTGAGTTTTACTGATCTTGGCGAAGAATGGGACGAGTCAACTAGAAATTGGTATGATGAATTCAACGCGGAAAGGACTTATTATTTTGAAGAAATATAATCAACGTTTTTAGAGATTTAAAATTAACTCATTCCTATCATAAAAATATATGTTCAATAAACCATTACCTCGTTTAATTAAAGTGGCTCTATGGACAACAGTAGGATTTATTTCACTTGTAGTTGTGGGCTTGGTAGTTATGTTTCCGGTTATTGTAATACGAGTTGGAATGGAAGAGGGGGCCATGTGGGACACAATTATCTATTTATTTCCAGTAGTGAAAATTTTGATTGGTGTGCTTTGGGCATCACTTATATGGTTATGGTTTATATATAAGAAAGAAAAGACATTTTTTACATTCATACACGATGCCATTCCGTTCATAGTTTTAGGATTGGTGTTTTATTTTTGGTATGTAGCAAATAACTGGGAACATAGACTGTCAGACGAATGGGCAACTAACTCATTGCTTTCTAACGCCAGCGCAACATTAGAATATGTAAAGGCGCTGGTTAAATCAGTTGTGGTAATAGGAACGGCGATCGTGGTTCGTCTATATTTTTGGAGAAATAAAGACTAATATTTTTAATCTCACTTTATGATAAAAATCAATGATAAATGGTTAATAATTATTTTAGTCTTAATTGTACTTATTTTTGCTTTCTGGTGGTATGAATGGCGTCCAAGTCATTACATTAGAGCATGCCAGTATTGGGCAGTTGATCGTGCCAAAGCTACTCATGCCTCAAGCTATGATCAAGTAAATTATTTTTTTGAAAAATGTTTGCGTGAAAATGGAATATACTTTAGTAAATATTAAATTTGCATCATATTCTTAAGTCTCATACCCAAATGGGTGAAAGTCATCAATCGCTTGCTTTTCTTACACTCGGCATCAATTTTTTAAACCTTGTTGAAAACATATTCAGTGAAACAATTAAACAAGGTAATGCGCATTTTATAATTGGTGATGAATTTATTGATGAAAAATCTTATGATCAAAAAACAAAATGGAGCGATTTTAGGATCTTGCCTCCAACTTTATTTATTTTTTATCATGCACTGGAATTAATTATGAAGGGGCTAGAGATTTTAGAAAACCATGAACCGAAGCCAACTCATTCTTTAAACGATTTATATAGCAAGATAAGAATAAACGAACAAATCCCCGTTGCAATAAAAAATATATTTGGAAAACATATTGATGAAAAATTTTTATCTTCTAATGACATAAAGAATTTTCTAGATACTAACGCGTTAAGCATTGACGATCTTTATGAAGCTTTTAGGTATCCTACTGATAAAAATTTCAATGAGGTGTATAAATATTTAGCTTTAAAATATCGGGGAAGAAAATTATTACCTTACATAGAATTAATAATCGAAGATTCAATACAATTGCGACGAGAAACGGTAAGTTTTTATAGGAGCAGAGTTAATGAATTTTAAAACTCAACTGTGTTTTAGTTGTTAAAACTTTCAAAAAAATCACAAAATTCTGTCTCAGTATCCAAATAACTTGAGCTTTGAAACCTTTTCGTTTTCATTTTTAGCACTTTCTATGAGTGAAATAACAGAGAAATCAGCTAGGAAACAGTTTGCCAAATTTGCGAATGCATATGAGAAGCGTACTAAAGTAAATTTAGTTTGGCACGATTACGATTATAAAAATAAAGAGGCATGGGATTTTTCGGGTATTGATTTGGCTACAGAGACTATTTTATATATTCAATATACCGAGGGAATAGTAAATCAAGTACAAAAAGCTAACATTGAGGCACACAAGAGAGGTGAGTATGAATTCAAATATGCTCACGGTATTAAACCATTTACCGAAGTTGCAGAGAATGCCTATATTCTAAAACAAAAAATGGCTGACAAAAATTTTGTTCTCCTTATTGGCTTTCATGATATATTCTATGATGAAAATGATAAATATGATGATATTAAAAGTATCATGCCATATATGCAGAAGAAATACGGCCCCTGTGCTTTTAAAGAAGTTTGGATAATAAACGAAGCAGACAATTCCTGTAATTTAATCTTTAAGTAGAATTCTTTAGACATTCCTTATGAATGTGCATCTAAATCCAGTTTTTGAAGTTATTTTACCAGCAATAGAGAAAGAAAAAATCTCCTATTGGGTTTATGGCGGGGTCGCAATCGCTGCCATTAAGGGAAACTTCATCAGAGAAAATACGGACGTTGATATTTTTGTTTATGACGAAGACTATATAAAAGTAATTAATTTGGTTGAAATTATAGGAGGGAATTTAGGATGGACATATAAAGACAGGCAACCACTCAAAGGGGTTAGGCACAAACGTGAATTTTTTCCCGATCATGAAAAGCATGACATATTTTCAGTAATCCCTGTTTATAAATTTAATGGGAAAATTAAATTCGTATATGACAAGGATATAATACTAGAAAATATTCTGACCCAAGAAAAAAGGACAATAGAAAATCATTCCTTTTTTACCCCGAGTGCCGCTTTTCTTAGAGAGTTATTTATTTGTAGTTGGGAAGGAAAAAAATTATCAAAGGAGAGACAACAAGACGCGAAAATTATTTTGGCCCAATATCAACATGGGTAGATAGTTTATTACAAAGTCTTCCTTTAACTATACACCACCACCCCCCAGTGTTGCCCACCGGTTGCCCAAAAAGTGATGATTTGTGATTTCTTGAGGTGTAGCTGATGACAGCTGACAATTATAATTTCAGCTAACTACTGGCGCTTTTCAACTTTTACTAGAGCTTCTGAATCCTCGAACTTATGGTTCGATTCCCACCCCTGCTACCATAAAATAAATGACTTATACGTAGGTCATTTATTTTATATTACTAAGGGAATCGAGGGGTGTGAGCAGCCTGTTTTAAATAGTAGGTATTGACCTCCCCAGTGTTGCTGATTTAATAAAATGCTGATTTAATAAAATAGTGGGATATGAAAGAAAAAATATATGATAATTCGAATATAGCGGAAAGTTATGCAGGGGTTACAACGCCCCTTACCTTTTCTTTTGTTCGTTATGTATATCAAGAGGTTTATCAATATTTTTCTAAAATGATGGGTGCAAGTGACAGTCTGATAAAGGAAAATAAAGATACGTTTGAACATATGGTCGAGTTTATTGGGCACAGGATTTACTATAACCTTAATAGTTGGTATGAAATGCTATCATTTTTTCCCGCATATCGTTTAAGTAGCGAATTTATGGAAAAAATGATGGGGGTTGAAAAACACACCCCACTTATCAAGAAAGAATATAATTTTCACGAAAAATATCTTCTTTATTTTCCTATTATAAGTTTTCAAATTATTAAAATTTCGTTAACATTTGTATTTTTAGGGTGGCGTATAAAAGAATTTAATCGGTACTTCGACAAAATTTTCCTTGATCTCAATTCAATTGATCTAAGTAAATTATCTCTCATTGAATTAAAAAATTCATATAAAAAACTTGATGATAAATTACTGTCCCGATGGAGGGTGCCTATAGCGAACGATTTTGCGGTAATGGTGAGTGCTGGTCTAGCAGATAGTATTTTTAAGAATTGGTTAAATTCCGATGATGCTTATTCGTATATGCAACCAGCTGCAAATAAACCACTTACGTCTCTTGATCCGGGAAATAAGCTTATACAAATTACTCATCTTGTAAAAGAAGATGAAATAATCAATAGACTATTTTTGGAGCATAAAGAAGATGAAATAATTAAATCACTTTACAACAAATACGCGACACATAAGGTGACACAAGAAATCAACATTTACCTAAAAAATTTTGGATCAAGAATACCTAACGAATTAAAACTGGAGTCACAGACACTCGCTGAAAATCCTAAAAATTTCATTTCGCTAATAAAAATATTAGTACAGGGCGAGCTGATACAAAATAACGCTATAAAAGAAGAACACATAGGAAATAATTATAAAAACCTAAGTTTTTATAAGAAACTATTTCTAGGAGGGTTATTACGTTGGGCTGGAAATTCAATTTATAGAAGAGAAGACGCTCGTTTCCGTAGAACCATTGTATTCGGGCATGTACGGAAAATTTTTATCGAGATTGGTAAAAAATTAGAAAAAGAGGGATTTATTAAAAATACGCGCGATATTTTTTATCTTTCCATTGAAGAA
>Ga0154361_106_pt1 | contig 9350 bp, 9 predicted proteins | sample RifGroA2_FD_115889 | JGI IMG/M metagenome (GOLD analysis project Ga0154361, IMG submission 115889) | Omnitrophica bacterium GWA2_41_15
TGCTCTGTGATGCTATCCCACTCAGGATGTTTTTTGAGAAAAGTGTCTTTTATGTAAGGGCATGTTGGTATCACATGCAAACCGTTCTTTTTGGCATATTCAAATGCCGCTTGTGCCAGTTGCTCGGCAAGTCCCTGGCCGCGCAGTTCAGGATCGGTAAAAGTGTGAAAGATGTCCATCCCCTTTCCGTTTAGCGTATAGTCCAGAACAGCCTTCTTGCCATTTACTATTAAAAAGAATTCTCCGTCTTTGTGCTGAATCATGCTATCGCCCTATTATTACGAGCAGTTCGTCAAAGCCGCCTATGACTTCCGCTGCCTTTCCTGTGCGGTGTTCGAGGACATTGAAGCCTCTTAACACATGCTTTAGCCAGTGGTCTGCCATCCATAAATTCCTGTAAAAGCCGTCTTTACATATGCGCATTTCATAGTCCTTGTACAAGTCGCGGACATCATCCGTTGCTATTGGCATCGAGGCTATGACAACCGGCGCCACGTACAACTGTTTGTTTATCAGTTCCCTTATCTGGCCTTCTGAAAAGTGTTCCAGGACGCCTCCGGATATGCACGCGTTAAAGGAGTCCCTGCCAAAGGCCTTCTCAATATCAAGGGCATCGCCAAAAAGAATCTTTATCTTGCCGCCGAAGTTTTCCGCATTTTGTTGTGCTGCTTCTACAACTTTTGCATCATTGTCTATGCCCGTGACGTCATAGCCATACGTCGAAAGAGGAACAGCCGTGCAGCCCAGGCCGCAGCCAATGTCAAGTATTTTTCCCGGTATCTTCACATATTTCTTGAAAAGCAGAAAATCCTTGCGGACCATGTCATTGTATTTTAGAAAATCTTCTCTGGTAAAGGTAGTATTCATTTCGCTGCTGAAAGCCTCGAACCAGCTCTTTCTCATTATACTACATATGCGGGAAAGAATTTTAAGTTATATAGCACAACAATATCTATGAACGACCGCATAGCATATGTGATTTTCATTGCATCTATTATAGTTCTGCTGTTTCTGGTATACCCCAGGGCTCCGCCAAAGCCCATAGTATGCGGCATGGAAAACTGCCACGGTCTCAGCCTCACTTGTGGTGCCAATATTGCCCAGAACTGCGAGATGGTCTATTCCTTCGGCGACAACTGCCGCCAGTTTGTTAAGTGCAAAGTCGTGAACCAGACCTGCATGATTGCTGTGGAAGACAGGTTTAGGGAATGCATAAATTGCATCAACGAGTGCGCAAAGCTCCTGGAAACCGATTACCTGAAGGCCATGGAATGCGAACATTGGTGCACGCAGTGAATACGTAAACGATTTTCTCCCAAGAAAGAGGCTTAAAAGCATTTCGTTCAATCTATCGCTGTGATAACATGCCATACGAAGTAAAAGAAGTATCAGAAAGAAACGGCCTGCAGACAAGGGCAAGAGTACTGGAAACGCCTAGCGGCAGGTTTGTTGTTCTTCAGACATACGAGCAATTGCAAGACGAGTGGATGCCTATTCACGTTTTTAGTCCATCAGGTTCCGTAGAATACAAGACTGTGGCAGGAAGACTTTACAAAGAAAATGAAGGAGATGGTTTTTTCGTCACCCCTCTTGAAAGACGAGACGCAGTCACCAGAGAATATCTAAAAGGAGTGCTGCGGGCAGAGGGCCATGACGGCCATATAAGTTTCTGGTAAATTCACGCTTCTTTTATAATATACTCTTTTCCGCCAGCTTTTTCAAGTTCTATATTTCTTTCCGCCAGCGCTTTCTTCTAGAAAGGGCTGAGCTTACCACTTCTGTTCCTCGACGCCGCTTGTTTCATTAGCCTGCCGTGCCATTAAGAAAAACAAATAGGAAAGCCGGTTAAGGTATTTTACAATATCATCGTTTATGATGCGCTCTTTTTTCAATGCGAATATCCTTCTCTCTGCTCTGCGGGCCACTGATCTACACAAGTGCAGAGTCGCAGATTCATCGTTGCCTCCGGGCAGGATAAAGCTTTCAAGCGGCTTCATGGCCATTTCCAGCTTCTGTATTTCTTCCTCTAATCTTACGACATGCTCAGGCTCCAGTTGCGTTGCCTTGTCGTCGCGTTTCTTTGCGCCAGCCAGTTCAGCTCCTATGGTAAACAAATCTCCCTGTATGTCCTTTAGCAAGTCGATCCGGTAGGCGTCCTTTGTCTTGGAAGCGGCAAAGCCAACAAAAGAATTCAGCTCATCCACAGCGCCGTTTGCCTCTACAGATAGCGAATCCTTGTCGACCTCCACGCTGCCTAACATTTTTGTCTTGCCGGCATCGCCGGGCCATTTCTTTGGTTGCATAAGAAAAGTATTACAGAAGAAAATTAAAGGTTGATTATAGCAGCAAGCCATGTGAGCGCTAGCGAGCCAAATTTATAATATGTTCTTTTTCCAGTACGAGCATTTGCGTGCAAATGCGGTACAGCAAGAACTTCGTTCTTGCTTGTAGGGCTTTTTCTTTCCAAGAAAAAGGGTTAAGAACACAATCCCCAGCCGCATGAGTCGCAAGTGACGCAGCCCTCTTTGAATGATATTGCTGTCGATTTGCACGTCGGGCAGTTTGTATATACGTATTTACCATTGGTCTTGTGCTGCAGGAGCGTGCCTTCTGACGTCTCTGTTGTGGTCTCCTTTATCGCAACGTAGCGTTCTTTCTTGACTTCCTCTACATGCTCCCTCGTTGGCGCGACAAGAACCTGTTCCTTTATGCTCGAGTCGCGGAACACTGTGACGCCTTTGCAGCCGAGCTGGTAAGCAAGCATGTAGCTCTGGCGCATATCGTCCACGGTAGCGTTAGCCGGGAAGTTGTTGGTCTTGCTTATCGATGAATCCACCCATTTCTGGAATGCAGCCAGAGCACGGATGTGATTTTCTGGCGTGACATCCATTGCCGTCACGAAAACCTTCTTGAGTCGCTGGGATATGTAAGGCACATTCCTTATGCTGCCGCGGTTCTCAGCTATCTGCTTCATGAGGTCCTCGTCATACAGGCCGTGACGGCGCATTACCTTTTCGAAAACAGGGTCAATGTAATAGAAGCTGCCCACCTTGACATTCTTTTCAAAGACAAGGCTATAGACAGGCTCCATACCAGATGAGCAGCCGGCTATCATGCTTATGCTGCCTGTGGGTGCTATGATAGTTGTATAACCGTTCCTTATGCCGTATTTTTTGATTTCCTCTGTCAGGGAAGCCCAGTCAAGTCGTGCATTCTTATGGGTCGCGCCGGCAAACGGCAGCCTGCCTTCAGGGTAGAATGATTTGTCAAGATAAGGCATAGGTCCGCGTTCTTTTGCAAGATTTACTGATTCGACCTTTGTCCAGTAGTTGATAAATTCCATGAGCTGTTCCATGAATGCGCGGCCGTCGTCATCATCATAAGGTAAACCAAGCTCGAAAAGCATATCGCCCAGGCCCATGACGCCAAAGCCGACTTTTCTTGTTGCCAGCGCCATGTCTTCTATCTGCTTGAGCGGCCAGCGGTTGATGTCTATAACATTATCCATGAAACGCGTCGCGACTCTTATCGTATTCTGCATTTGATCCCAGTCGACATAAACGTCACCGCTTTCATTCTCACGGACAAATGCCCACACATTTATTGATCCAAGATTGCACGGCTCGTTCGGATAGAGCAGAACTTCACCACAATTGTGCACAATAATACCATTAGCGATAAACGAGTGTGTTTGCGGTTCGGTTATATCCCATACTTCTCTTTTGCCTGCGAATTCCTTAGATTTTACTTTGTCTGCAAACCTCTCTTTATAGAACTCGAATTTTTGCAACGCTACTATTTTTTGCTTATTTTTGTTTTGTATGAAGCTCATTTTTTGTACAAAGTTGAGCAGATTTATTTTACTTATGTTCAATTCATAGTTTTCTCCGGATGTTTTGTACTTTATTATTTCTCCTGATTTTTTTGTGTATCTGAATATCTTTGAATTTGTTGACCTGTCATATATAGAAGTTCTAATACCAAGATTTAGCAGGATTTTTTGCACATCCTTGAGCAGTTTTAAGGAGCTTGAATTCAATCTCACATAATTCCTGCTTTTCGTTCCCATGGCTATTGTTCCGTCTGAAGAGAAAAGCCCTTCGAGAAATCCTAGAACAGCCTCTTCCGTGGCTACGAATAGAGATGAAGGCACTTCTCTTTGTTTTGTTACTCCTAGATTTTTTAAGAAATTTATCACATGTTTACTGGACGATCTTAGCTGTACACACCCATTTGGATATTTCATTTCTTTTATTTCTCTGTTGCAGTATTTTTCAAATATAGGTTGGATTATTTTCTTGGCTTCCTCGTCTTCTTTGGCAAAAACAAGTCCAACCTGATTTGTCTCGTAATTTATCCAGCCGTCTCCTGTTAGCCAGCCCAACAAAATACCAAGTTCTCTGCTCCATTTAGTAGGCAGGTTGAATCTGTAAATTCTTCCGTTTGCACCGGTTACTTCATTCTTGACATCAAACGGTAAGTTATCGTCGCTGTTGAATTTGCCTTCTCCGGACTGAATTAAAATGCTATCGTCTTCTGATATATCCTGTACCTGTTTCCAGCCACCTGTTGTCAAAATTTTGTGGTCAGGCGTAGCTGTTACTTCATAGCCTGAGTTAGTTTCAATTTTGTAACAATCCTTGTACCCTGTTTTTACTCTATTTACGAGTTGAACAGTTCTGCATCCTATTTGCGTATATAACAAGTCAGATGCCTGTGAAGTTGTTCTGCTATCTATTGTTATTTTATCGGTTTTCATGGAATCAATTCTTTCCAAACCACGTTCTGTAGACACAAGCGTATCCGCAGCTACGCATGGATTTGTTGTGACAATAGGACCAAGATGCTTAAGGAACGGGTTGAACTCGTTGATGCGGTCGAAAAATATCACGCCCGGCTCTGCTGATTCCCATGCCTGGTAAACTATCTTGTCAAAAAGCATTCTTGGGCTGACAGTCCTTACAGTCTTGTTGTTTCTTGGATTTACAAGTGGGTAAGGCTCGTCCTTTTCATAGTACTTCCAGAAATCGTCCATGATGAGCACGGAGATGTTAAAGTTGCGCAGCGCCTTGTTGCCTTCCTTTGCTGTTATGAATTTTTCAATATCCGGATGATTCGAATTCATGATTCCCATATTTGCGCCGCGCCGCATGCCACCCTGCTTTATGACGTCGGTCATACTATCATAGAGGTTCATGAAGCTCAGCGGACCCGAAGCAGCTCCGCAGGTACTTTTGACAACGTCGCCCTCAGGCCTGAGCTTTGAAAAATTATATCCCGTGCCGCCACCTGCCTGGTGAATAAGTGCAGTATATTTCAGTGTGTCCATGATGCTTTCGAGATTGTCGTCGATGCCTAAAACAAAGCAAGCCGAGCCTAATCCGAGAACGCTTCCAAAATTTGCTATGGCCGGAGTATTGGGCATGAACTGCTTGTTGATCATGATCTGGTAAAATTCTTCTAAAGCTTTCTCATGGACATTGAAAGAGCCATTTTTGAGTAGCTCCAAAAATGCCGTCCAACTCACTTTTATGTTGCTATTGCGATTGAAACGATCGTAAGTCCGCTTGAGAGCTTCCAGATGATACTTGTTCAGAACAAAGCTGCCTATAGAGAATTCACCGTCGTATAAGCCAGCCTCAAACTCTTCATAGTCCTGTGGCGTACCGCCCTGAGTAAAAACACGTTCATCATAAAGCAATTCAGGCAGCGCCACGTGCGTAGCAACGCGCGTGAACAACTGCTTTGGCGTCTCGATGAGTTTGCCGCTTTCATCTTTGCGCAAGTAACGAGCCTTCAGCACCTTGAGCGCATTGGGATCAAACTTCTTGCCCACTTCGTCAATCTCATCCTTTTCAAGAATATGTTTCTTTTCAGTGCGCAGCTCAGCGCGCTTCTGCCGATAGATAATATAAGCCTTAGCTGTTTTAGCATGACCAGTCTCGATAAGCACCTGCTCGACGATGTCCTGAATTCCCTCTACTGTAGGAATCGAGCCTTTGGGCATCTCGCTCTCTACCTTTTCAAGAACTTTGTCAGCGATAGCCGCAATCTCCAAACGGCTCTCGCCGCCAGCTTCACGAGCAGCGCCGTAGATAGCATTAGCTATTTTGTCCTTGTTGAATTTTGTTATTGTCCCGTCACGTTTTCTTATTTGCACAATCATTTTACCCACCTCTGAAATTTTTAATATGATTTACTGTTGCTAAGGGCGTGCTCGGTGCGATTCGTCTCTAACCGCCCGATGCTTCCATCCTTACTTGCCGCCGCGCCTTCTTCCTTTAAGGATCCGGCTGTTGCTAAGTCCGAGGATAAGGCCGTCCTCATCCTCGTTTTTACTTACCTACGTCTTCAGCAACCGAACTTCTCGTTCAAATGCTGTAAGATCATCAAACTCTCGGTAAACAGAAGCGAACCTTATGTAAGCGATTTTGTCTATGTTTCTGAGTTCGGTCATGACCCGCTCACCAATCTCCTTGCTGCTAACTTCATCAGTATCGCGTACAGCCTTTTCGATGCGGTCAACAGCCTGGTCAATGGTTTCAAGAGAAACATGCCGTTTTTCGCAAGCTTTGATGAGGCCGGATCGTATCTTTTCGCGGATGTAAGGCTCGCGGCGGCCGTCCTTCTTGACAACCATGAGGCTGATATCAGCCCGTTCATATGTGGTAAATCGCTTTCCGCACGCCTCGCACTCGCGCCGACGTCGTGTATTGTCTTCGCCGTCACGCTTGTCAACAACTTTTGTCTCACCAGAACAGAAAGGACATCTGACCAAGATTCATCACCCTAGATTATAATTATTACCCTACAACAGGTTGTATCTGACCACGAAGCAACCACAACATATTGTGGTCAGGAGATATATAAAGCATTTAGGATTTTCGACATATTTTTTGCAAAGGTTATGTTCGTAACCCGTGAGCAGTAGTACCATTTAAATACGTGTTCATTTTGCGTGTGATTGTTCAGAAGTAGTGAGATGAAGCTTATTTTTCTTCAGTTTCCATCTTCCAACTACAAGTCTTAGTTTTATAGCACTTTATGATTACTTTGGAGCCATGTTTCTCCACATGGAATAGACTTGACTTGCATTCTGGACATCTAAAGGTCATGAAATCACCTTATTTCTATTTTTTACCAAAAACTTTCTGTAACTCTTCTACTTCTTCTTGAGTAAGCTTTCTTGGTTCGACTTCGATTTCTTTGACTTTACTTTCATGAAATACAGGACATCTACCACATCTTCGTGGAGCTAAATTCCTTTCGAGAAGCGAATTTAACTCTTGTTCAGTGGGACAGGTGTCGAACATGCCACGACAGTGAGGAAATTTATCTGTTTCTAATTCTTTCTTTTCCTTAGCAATTCTGGCTTTGATTTCATTCATCATTTGATTAGTTCTATGATATGGGGGTCCTTTTGCCATGGTTAATAATTAAAAAACAAGTTATAAAAGCCTGATTACTAATTCTATTAGCATGTCTTATGTTGAACAAATCGAGGAGCTTGCAAAAACGATAAAGAAATTCATCGATATGGACTTATATGCAACAAGAAAACGTGTAAGACCACCAACCCAGGCCTTTTCTGACTTTTTGACAAATAGAGAACAAGGGGATTGGGCAGAGGAATTAATGCTTAAAATATTAAATAAAAATCTAAATGACTTTATAGCAGTAAGTTATGGAAGAAAAGACAGAATTATTGCCGGTGACAAAGAATTTAAGGAGTTTTTTGAAAAATATCAAGATGAGCTCGATTCCATAGGAAAATGTCCGGATATTTTGATTTTTAAAAAGGATGACATATCTAAAGAAGAATTACGGGATATGCAAAGTAAACCCAGGAAGGATATCATAGATATAACAAAGAAAGCAATTGCCGGCTTAGAAGTAAGATCCAGCGCATTTTTAGTCAAAAAATATGCAGAGTTTATTAAAGGCCGAACTGATGCTAAAAAGCGTAATTTCCTAAGCTTTACACCTAAAATTGAGGATTTGTCAACAATTTTTAAATGGATAAAGGTCCATGAAGTTCCACATTTCTATGTCCAGGTGCTTTTTGATAGTATTTATGTAATTTCTTTTGAAAAAATATTGACTTTGTTGTCAGATAAAAAGAATTTAAAAACAAAATATTTCATTGAAAAAAATTCCAAAAATCAATTTAAGAGTACAATACATATAAATTTGAACGAAGGATTTTGCATTAGTCAAGATGTCCAATTACCTGAGCACAAAAGTGAGGTAAAAGAATTATCTCGTGGAAGATTATTATTTTATGTAAAATTTGCGACGAAAGAATTACCAAAACATATAGATGAAAAGTCTATATTGCAAGCACTTAATTTATAAAACTCGTTATATTTTTTGAATCTATTATATTTTTTATTATTTTGTCTATTTTAGTTTTGATCTGATTTTCACCTTTTATGTTGTTATTTCTGGAAGCTATACAAAGAGCATCAAAGAATTTTGACAATTTCTTGATTATCTTTTTATCTAAATTGTTAATGTCTATTACCATAATTTCTTCCAAATCTTTTGGTTCAAATTTGTCAAGACCTCCACCATAAATTCTCTTTTCTAAAAACATAATGTTTTTTGCTTCATTTGAATTAAGGTAAGCTAAAAGAGCCTTGATTTTAACTTTGTCTTTAAACTTGGGGTATATGCCATGAAAACTTGCTAAATTTAATACACCGGCGTCATTATAAATAAATCTCATATTATCTCTACTAAAAACAGTTGCTAAGATGGGTGCTGGATCCCTTTTTTCCATAGAGAACCAAGGATTTCTTTTTGAAGCTAAATATCTCTTGTTTACATTTAAGCTTTTTCCGTATTCAATATACTTCCTCAGATTCTCAGACGGTTGGGAAAAACAGTATAATAAAAACATTTTTCCGTTGGTTATTTTTAGTTTTTCAAAATCATCTTTAGAAAAATCATAATTCTTACATTGCATTGCCTTTGATATAACTGGTTTTAAAAATGTATTATCTATACCAAATTTCTTGACTTCGCTATCGGTTAAAGTAAAGAACTCATTATGACCGGTTGCTATGCCTCTTTTGACTTCATCAATCTCTTTTAATTTAATAAGATTTTGGATATTGATTGCTTTCTTTTTTCCGAAATGTATTAACCATTTTTTATCTGGGTTTAGAGATTTTTGTAAAATACAATTGAATGAAATGTTCTGACTCTCTTTACTATTTAAAGCGTCAAATATTTCTTTGTTATTATTCCATTCAGATAGTTCTATGAACTTAACTTTATGCGTTTCTACAGGATGTGTTTTTTTCAATATAGTTATAACAGCACTTGTAAGTGCATCATTAAAAATT
>Ga0154361_101_pt2 | contig 8192 bp, 5 predicted proteins | sample RifGroA2_FD_115889 | JGI IMG/M metagenome (GOLD analysis project Ga0154361, IMG submission 115889) | Omnitrophica bacterium GWA2_41_15
ATGCATATTACTTGTTACATCGCCATCTAGGACACATTACACGCAGGAAGACCAAAATCTAATGACTCTTCTCTATGAAAGGCTGGGCAGGGTGGAAAAATCCTATACACCTGTGGAAGAGGAGGAAATATCCAGCATTATAAGGAAGAGATTATTTTCAAAAATAGACGAGGAGGACGCAAAGAAAACTGTAGCGGAGTTGATAGAGTACTTTAAAGAGGAAGACATACTCCCGCAGGGTATTGAACCTTCTGAATATCGGCAAGAATTTCTTGAATCGTACCCATTTTTACCGGACGTAATTGATTGCCTATATCATAGATGGGGCAGCTTTCCAACTTTTCAGAGAACGAGAGGAGTTCTAAGGCTGCTTTCGCTCATACTTTATAATTTAAAAGACCAAAATCTGAATTACATTTCCCTTGCAGACATTAACCTGAAAGATCCCGAAATAAGGAGAGAACTCTTAAACCATATAGGAAACGAATTTGATAGTGTCATTTCAGCTGACATAACAGATAAAAATAGCGGCTCTAAACAGACTGACAATTCTTTAGGAGCGGCCTATAAGGGCTTGCAATTAGGCACCAGAAGTGCTATTACAATTTTTATGTATTCTTTCTCAGGCGGCGTGGAAAAGGGTGCGTCCATTAATGAAATCAAGAGGTCTGCATCCTTTGGTTCTGTACCGTCAAGTATCGTGTCAGAAACGCTGGAAACGCTGAAAGACAAACTCTTTTACATACAACACCATACTGGAAAGATAGTTTTTGCCAATCAGCCAAACCTTAACAGGATTCTTTTGAACAAAATTGAAAGCATTGATGATAAGGAAGCGTCAAATACGGAGAAGGAATATTTGCAGCAGCATACAAAACAAGGAAAATTGAGAACCTATATATGGATAAACCAAAGCAATGATGTCTCGGACGACAGTGAATTGAAACTCATTATTCTTAATGAACAAAGCAAATCATTTGTAAGTGAAATAGTAGAAAATCGCGGTGCATCAAAGAGAATTAACAGGAATACGTTGTTCTTTTTGGCTCCTATAGAATCAAAGAGGCGTGAAATAACTCTATCCATAAAGAGAAAGATGGCATTTGAGCAGATAATCCTTGACGCGTATCATAATTTGACAGAAGACCAGAAGAAAGAAGTAAAAAGCTCGGTAAAACGGGAGGAAGAAAACGGGCGGTCTAAGATAAGAGAAGTTTATCGTAACGTTTATGTCCCTATGAAAAATAAGGTAGATGAAATCGATCTTGGTGTGCCCACATACGGTTACGACACTAATCTTTCCGACGAAGTTTTTGAAAAGCTAAAATCGGAAGGCACGATTATAGCCAGGTTAGTTCCCCTTGTTTTAAGGGAGCGATACTTGAAAGGAAGGAAACATGTCTTAACAAAACAAATATATGAAAATTCTGTCAAAACTCTGGGAGAAGACCGAATAACCAATATTTCTATTCTTGAAGACTGCATAAGGGATGGGGTAAAGCAAGGCTTGTACGGACTAGGAGAACTTAAGGACGGTAAAGAGATACCTATTTATTGGAAAAAAGAGCCATCGGTAGGTTTTGGCGATAATGAAATATTAATAGACTCATTAATTTGCGAGAAAGAGCTTGAAATTAAGCAAGAGAGGCTCGAAACCGTTCAGGAAGAAGTTATAACCGAGACGGTAGTCGACAAATCATCTAAAAAACGTGTTATTTCTACGATAGATACTCCTATGATAAAAATACCTAAGGGTAAGGTATCACAGATTTTGGGGTTACTGAACTATTTGCAGACAAAATTCAACAAATTAGAGATCAAAATAGTGGCTGAAGACGGCTCTGTTACAGAAGATGAATACGACAATAAAATCAAGGAAGCGTTGCGACAGCTTGGAATAAAAATTGATTAAATTATACGGGTTTCAAAGCCCGCTACCAGTTCATAAGATGCTAGGAATGCAATGAGGTTCAGAAATGAGACCAGAGGCCACATAAAGTACAGAAAGATGGGTCGTCAGAACCAGTAGTGGCTGAATAGAAAATATAGTAAGGAAATGACGTGATATAAGTGACAGATGTCCTTACAAAAGAACAGCGTAGTTATAATATGTCTCAAATACGAAGTAAATGGACAAAACAAGAGTGGGTAATTCATAATTATCTGAAATCACAGAAAATACGCCATACGATGCATCCAAATATAGAAGGGAAGCCCGATATCATTCTGAAAGATTCTAATACAGCTATATTTCTTGATGGATGCTTCTGGCATAAGTGTCCTAAGTGCTTCAAAATGCCAAGGACAAGAACAGATTTTTGGAAGAATAAAATCACAAAAAACATAACGAATGACAAAAAAACAACAAACAGGTTAAGAAAGAATGGATACAGAGTTGTACGTGTCTGGGAGCATGAAATAAAAAAGATAGAAAAATCTGATCTTTTAAGAGTTTTTCGAATTGTGTAATAAAATTTGTTTTGCAAAAGGTTCTACTATTTGTGGAGGGACTGCATTACCGATTGCAATATAGTCTGATTTTCCTTTTCCAAAAAGTCTTGGACTGAGTCCCTGTATTTTTGCACACTCCTTCTCTGTTAGCATCCGTATACTACCATTTGGATATTTGACCAGAGCATTTGCTCCGTCTTTATAGTATCTTGCCGGTATTGTATATGATGATTCATTTATTCTCAGAAACTGCCATCTGAACCCAACCCCGCGTTTTTTGTTAATTCTTTCACGTCTTTTGAAACCGGTTATCAGTTTTTTGGAATAAAAATATTTCTTATCAACTTTATTTTTATTGATAAGAACAGAACCAACAGGTTTCCATTTCATTTGTGGAAGCTGAAAATCAAAATCTGTTTTTTCACTGCTACCGACAAAAATAATTCTTTTTCTTTTCTGCGGAACACCGAAATCAGCTGCATTTACAAAGAAATGCTTTAGTTTGAAATATGGCTTAAAGGCTCTGTATACCGATTCTATAGCAGAGGAACCGTCAGGCATTCTTGCAGATGCCAGTCCTCTCACATTTTCCATCAGTATCCAAGATGGTTTGAGCTCATTTGCAAGCCGCACGAATTCATAAAATAGGGTATTTCTACTGTCGTCGTGTTTTCTTCTACCTGCAAGACTGAACCCCTGACATGGCGGACCGCCCACGAGAACATTGATTTTTACATCTCCGATAATATTACGAATTCTGTCAGCATCCACATTTTTTACATCATCAACTATAACTTCTGCTTCTGGGTGGTGTTTCCTGAATATATTAGTCGCATGTTCGTTGGAATCAATTCCAAGCAGTATTTTGTAACCAGTGTTTTTGAAACCTCTGCTTATGCCGCCAATGCCGCAGAAGATATCAACTACAGTAGGCGAATCCATGTAGTTAATATGGTCTTGATGGGTTTAAATTTTTCATTGTTATCGTATAAATTGGTGTTTTGAATGAACGGAGACAAATCAAAAAGCGGCAAAACACATTTCCGAGCTAGGGCCAGACTGCTGTCGATAATAGGAAAAGATCTAATTTCTGATGAATCAATTGCCATAATAGAACTCGTCAAGAATTCTTATGATGCTGACGCAACGAGAGTGGAAGTCACAATGGGATCGCTTCTTGATGCCGAGAAATCGTTCGTTGAAGTCAAGGACAACGGCATAGGAATGACGTTGGATATCATTCTAAACAAATGGATGGAAATCGGAACATCTTCAAAACTGCAAGATAACTCCGAAAGAATAAGTAAAAAATTTAATAGGCCGTTTCTCGGGGAAAAGGGGGTAGGACGCTTCGCTGCTGATAAATTGGGCAGCAAGCTACAACTGACAACCAGAGCAGAAATGTCTGATGAAGAAGTAGTTTTGGAGACCGATACAGAAATCTATGGCACAGACACCTACCTCGAAGAGATAGCGGCAGAATGGAAAACAAGAACTCCCGAAGAGTTAATAAAACCACCTAACGGAACAATACTTCGCATAACAAAACTCAGAGATAAATGGATGGATGATACGTATCATCGTCAGAAGATAGAAAATATAGTCAATGTGCTCTCAAGATTGTTATCCCCGTTTACCGGTGCCTCGGATTTTGAGATTATATTTAACTGCCCGGATTTCGGACTTTACAACAAGAAGCTTGACATTTCAAAAATATTGAAAAAAGCCATCTATAGGCTGGAAGGGGAAATAAATGACAGAGGAATACTGACCTACAAATATAATGAAATACCACAAAAACCTGTTGACTTGGCCATGGAACATATACCGCTCAGACATGCTATAAATACAAGGGACATACTCGACTGCGGCACATTCAAAATTTATCTTTATGCGTGGGATCTGGATATTGAATCTCTCGAAAAAGCAGGAATGGACCAACTCGAGGTTGGGCTGCTCAAGGCAAAAGACGAAAATAGCATTGGCGGTGTAAGCATCTACAGAGATGGGTTCAGACTATTTCCTTACGGGATGCCTTGGGATGATTGGCTCAACCTCACACTAAAAAGACTGCAGAGACCCGGCGCACATATCAGCAATAATCAGATCATAGGATTCATAGAACTTTCTCGGGAAAGAAACCCCAACCTAAAGGATAAAACAAACAGAGAAGGACTCGTTGAAGACGGCTTCGCATTCAATCAATTCCGTTCTCTCGTACAACTGGCTGTCAGCGACCTTGCAAGAAGAAGACAGATTATAAGATTGGAAAAAAAGAAGAAACTCAGGATAGAAGGCGATAAAGTCATCAGTCTGCTGGCGGAGGCAAGGGAAAAATTCAGCGAAATGACTGATGTTTATGAAGAGATAACAAGGATAGAAAAAGAATACGAATCTCAGAAGCGAGAAAACGAAGAAAGGCTCCAAACTGTTACTCAGCTGGCTGCATTCGGCCTGATGGCGGAAGTTTTTACGCATGAATTTGCAAGAAACCTCCGCCACGCTTTCCAGCATAATTTAAAAATAAGAAAAGAACTGAAAGAAAGCAGTATTGTCGATGATCTGCAAAATACACTTGACGTAATGCGCGAGCAGCTAAAAATATTACAGCCAATGTATTACGCCGAAAGGAAAAAGTCTGAGGATCTTGACATGAAAGATGTCTTTAGCGATGTCAAGAAAGCCTTTGAATCATATCTGGGAAAAAACAACGTTTCATTTGATTATACGGAAGAAAACACGTCTCTGCACGTAAAAATAAATAGGGGCCACATACTCATGGCGATATCAAACCTCGTTGATAACGCTCTTTTCTGGCTTGAGTCATCTGGCACACCAAACGCAAAGATTACTATGCGTGCTAACGGAACAGATGACAGTCTTATCGTATCGGACAACGGCCCCGGAATACGCGAAGAGATCAAAGACTACATATTCGAGCCGTTTATAACGACAAAAAAAGACGGTCGCGGCTTAGGACTGTATATAACAAAGAATCTCCTCAATGCGTACAACGGCGAGATATTTTTGACGGACAATAAGGAAAATGAAGAAGGGACTTCTTTCAAGATACAGTTCTCCAAGGACGTGAATTGAATGGACTGTGGCGGCTACGATATTCTTCAGGTTCTAATAGCAGATGACAAAGAAGAAGAAATCCAAGAAGTTAAAAAATATTTTGAAGACAACGGATGCAAGGTTTTTTTCGGCAGAACTCGAGAGGAAGTAAAAGACACTATTGATAACACGGAAAGAATAGATTTAGTTGTAGCAGATCTTGCTTTCGGATCTGATATGAATGGCATTACAATGATGGCCATTTTAAACGACCTCAAACAGCGCTTTTTTGCGCCTATTGTTGTCTTTACAGGACACAAAGCCAAGTTTGAACAAACGCTTCGTGGAAAGTTCCCGGGAAATATGATATTATCTATGGATAAAAATTATGGATTCGATTCTAATATGATAAAGAGATGGATGGAAAGTTCTCCGATAAACAAGATTTGCATAGAATGGTCGAAGACGGCAAAAAAATCTGTCGTTAGCGCCCTCTGGCAAACAGAGGAACTTGACGACAAAGGTATAATGAGTATACTAAAATGCATCAAAATACAACATTCCGTCCCAGGTGAAAGAGAATTTCTTGGTTTGCTTAACAAAGTATTAGTAAGGGAAATCACATCCGATGCGAGCCTACTTGACAATCTGAATCGTATAATATCCAGTATAAGCGTTGAAAGAGCTGGGATAAACGAACCGTTATGGAAAAAATTCTGGATAATATCTGCTTATGATACGACTATAAAAAATACGTTACCATTTTACGGCGGTGATTTATTGAAATTCGAGGACGAAAAATACGGAGTTATAATTACGCCAAAATGCGATTTTTCAAAAAACGATTCACATCTGCGAATTAAGGTATTATATGGCAGTGTCGAAGGCGAGTTTTTCCCTGCAATAAGACCGCTTGCCGATCAGGGAAAAATTTTAAACTCACGAATGCCAAGATACTACATGCTGCAATGGGCAGGAAAGTTGCCGGACTTTAAAAATATTGTATTCGATTTTGCGAATGTCGCTTCGTTTACTAAAGCGGAGCTGGAACAGATGCATAACGAAGCCAAAGTCGAGAGGATCCTGAACATAGATTCCCCGTTTTACGAACATATGATACAGAGATATTCTTCCTATCACCGCTTGGGAATACCCGACTCTAATCCAAGTTAAATAAATCTAGATACCGGAATCATATGCTTTCATGTGATCTTTTATCAATATCATCAGTCTTCTTTTGATTTTTCAACATCTGCATCACGGCTTTTTTGACCAGCTCGTCAAGCATGTCTTTGTCTATCAGGGTTTCTAGGTTTATTTTCTTCTTCGCTTCCTGCATTTCGGCGAAAGCCTTTGAGTCTGCCGGTAGGCCGCATTTCACGCAGAACCTGTCGTCGGTTTTCATCGCCATATTGCAGCGCCTGCATGATACGAGCCTTGTGGTTTCTTTTTTCTCTTCTTTTACCAGGTTGTATTTCTTCCTGTACGCGTTGTCCTTGTCGTTCTTTTGAACGGACAGGTAGCAGTTCTGCAGGGCCTGGCTGCCTTTGCTCCAGCTGCCCCGGCTCTCTATATAGGTTATTGGCACGCCGTCCGCCATATCGTGCGTTGCCTTGCTCTTGCGTATCATGTGTATGATGTTTTTCTTGCCTGGCCGGATGCTTTGTTTTTTGCATATCTCAAGGAATGCCTTTCTTATTGCCGGATAAGTCAAAGGCTCTATGTTGCCTTTCTTTCTCTGCATAGTCCAGAGGGGCGCATTGTCATTATTGGGGCACGGGTGCATTCTCAGCCAAATGTTGAAATATGGGCTGGATTCAAAGATAGTCTCGTAGTGGGATACGCTCGTCTTTTCCGCCTCTATCAGTATTTCTATCTCTCCGTCCTCTGTGAATCGGATATGCTTTATTTGCCTGGAAAGAAGCTCCGAAACCCTGCATCCGAGGTCATAAATACAGGAGAAGAAAGCGCGGTCTCTCGGATTTGTCGTGCCGTTTATTAGTTTCTCGATCTCGGCTTTTGTATAAATCTCAGGCTCTTTCTTTCCGGTCGATTCTTTTATCTGAAAGCGTTTGATAGGCTTCGGAGCGTCGCCGCCGCATTCGTCAAAGTAAAGCCACCTCCAGAACTTGCTTATTGTTTTCCTGAAGTCGTTCATAGTCCATACGCTGTAGGGCTGGTTTTTGTCAGTCCTTATGCCCTGAAGCCTGGCTATCAAAGCGTTGATGTCGTGCTCATTCATTTCTTTGAAAGGCTTGTTTATCAGCTCGCCGATGCGGCGGAGCACATAGCTGTACTTTATTGTTATGGCCTCGTGCATCTTCGGATTGGTCTTGCAGTAGTTCACGAAGTCTTTGATGACTTCCTTGTTTTCCTCGGAAACAGCCGATCTTTCCAAAAGGTCGGCTTGAAGCTCGAGGTCGCGGCCGTATCCGTGCACGTCTATCTTGTCAGAAACAGCAGGCTTCGGCTTTTCTCCAGTCCATTTTTTTCTCGGCAATTTTTCTATTACGCGCCCGTCTTGCGTTACTTCTGTTACTTTCAGTTGGTTCATATTCATCCCGTCATCTCCCAGCATTTTTATACCGGTATCGGGGAAGTGAACCATTATTCCTGAAGCCACCGGGAGGAATTGAACCCCCAACCTTTGGTTTACAAAACCAATGCTCTTTCCCGAACCCCTT
>Ga0154361_106_pt2 | contig 6645 bp, 10 predicted proteins | sample RifGroA2_FD_115889 | JGI IMG/M metagenome (GOLD analysis project Ga0154361, IMG submission 115889) | Omnitrophica bacterium GWA2_41_15
TAGTAAAATTGTTTAATAGGAACGTCTTTAACATCTTCCCATAACCTGTGTATAAAAATTCTCCAGGTGTTATGAAAACCATAGTTCCATTTTCTTTCAAAAAAGAAGAGCTATGAATAAAAAATAAAGAATATATGTTTACAAGTTTTGATATTTTAAGATTGTACTTTTTTTCAATAAAATCTACATTCTTATTTCTGTCAAAATAATGAAATTTCATGTAAGGAGGATTACATATAATAAAATCAAACTTTTTATTTTCTTCAAATTCTAAAAAATCCGTATTAATCAAATTGACCTTTTCATTATGTTGAATCCTGAAATTTGTTATATTAAGCATTATCTTATCAATATCAATACACGATATATTTTCTATTTCATTGGACTTTTTTAATATTTTTGAAATAAATATACCAGTCCCTACAGATGGATCAAGAACAGATTTACATTTGGCTCTTAGACCGCATTCTACCATGAAATCTGCAACAATACTTGGTGTAAAAAATTGACCGTGTAATTTTCTATATTTTTTAGGCACTATGCGCTCATATATTTCATCTATGTAATCTGGATTATCAAGAATTTTGTTTAATATTTCGTGTACACTTTTATCTATTTCTAATTTAGAGCTTGATTTTTCTTCGTATATTAATTTTGTTCCCGATTTTTTATGTAATTCTTCTACTAAGTGTTTCATAAAAATTAAATGAGCTTTGTTATATTCTACAGAGTTATTTCTTTCATTACTATTTTGAATAGCTTCAAGTTCATTTAATTTATTTTTGAGTAAGTTGATCATATAATTATCCACCTTTATTGAAAATAATTTGTTACCCATGTTTTTAATCCACCATAATATGTTTATAGCTTATCAAATTAGTCATTTACATATGCAAAACTACTTAAAGCTCATAGACTATTAATAGTCTATTGATAGACTATGGTAGAAATAGAAGGAGACTTTGAAGGTGAGATAAAGGTAGATCCAATAAAATTCTATAAGATTTTGAAAAAAACGGTCATAAAAAATAACGACTCAAGCGGCAAAGTTCAGGTCCCTCACGACTACATAAACAAAGAGGTCGTAATACTTCTTCCTAAAATAAAGGTGAAAAAATGATACCTGACGAAATTGACAAATGGAAGGACGAAAGTAGAACGCTTGCGAATGAAATGATAAATTTTGCCCGTAATTATAATTGTACAAAATGCTCTGAAATGCATTGCAGTCATATGTTAATAGATAGACGGCAAAAATTTGGAAAAAAGGTCGAAAAACAATTAGAAGACCTTATAAAATTAAACTCGCAACCATTACTGGCCGAATAAATTCCCTTGTGTTGGATCCTGGTTCAATATACCTCTGACAGCATCTGCTAAAAACTTTCTTTTGACAATATAGTTCTTTCGAAAAGTATTGTCCAAAATATTTTGCCGTCCTATCAGGAACTGTGCCAAGCTTTCAAAAGACTCATGAATTTTTATAGAAGGGGACAAAATGTCAGCATTATAATACACATCATAAAACTTTTCTATTGTTGCCTTATCTTTACATATTGGACATTTCGACGTGCATCCTATAGCGTTTCCATACATATTTTTATGCTCCTTCGGCGTTATGAGGCCTAAAGATCCTCCGTCAAATCTCTGTGGTGTTTTTTTCTTTACGTTTATAATGCCGAACGGCAAAGGAATGCCAGATTTCACTCCAAACATGTCTATTCCAAACAACTGAAGAAAGTGCATTATAGATGTCTTTTTATTGGATCTCCATGTCCGATCAATCTCGGACATATAAATCAACTTATTATTTTCCTCAGAAAACTTCATTAGTTCCAAATAATTTGGAAAGTTGGATTTTATAGAAGAATATACCAGATTTATTCCTGCAACAGAATCAAGATCTGAAACAAGATCAATCTTATTTTTGAAGCGTTCATCTTCAGAGTCCATTCTTAGAATTGGAAGAACGCTTCTTACTCCGGTTCCACCTTTTGACTCTTCGACAATCTCTATAGACCTATCCAACCTATTTTTGAACTCGTTCAAAGTGGAGTTATGATGCGGCTCCAGGACGGTAATCATGTCGATGTCTGCCTGTATTTGAAGTTCTATAAGAGCTTCGTTTGCTTCATCAGAGATTATTGTACCACTCTTAACAATTGGATGAAAAAGACTTAGCTTTCCGACATAGGCATCTGAGAACTTTTCTATATATGTCTTCTGCTTGTCAAAGACTTCACTTTCAGGTTTCAATGAACGTATCGTATTGTCTTTAAAGAACTTGTTTATTTCAAAAATTTGATGTGGAAATTTAATGTCAACTCCCATCTCAGACAATTTCTCTGCCTCTTTGAATTCAGAAAGTGTCAAAGACCTTTGTGGTGTAGGAATAAATCCTATATCGCTTTTTACAGTTCCGGCCCTTGTTGACATATAGCTGTTTGAAGTTGGTGTAAATTTTATCATTTTAATGCTTCCTCACTATTTTTTTTGTAATTTCATTGAATACCGTATCTAATCCCCTTAATTGATATAGTCTCTTTCTGGAGTCATTCGGATCTATTTTAACGGTTAGCCACCCATTTTTTTTCAGATCTGAAAGAAATATACTTATAATCCTTGCGTCGCCTTCATCCAGAGAATTTTTGCACTCTTCAAAACTGAATTCTTTCTCCCCAAACTCATTCCTGAGTATAAGGTATCTCCTCATTATCCATTTCGGAACAATCTCAGACATGCCAACACCATATAATTACTTATTAGATTAGCTATAAATATACAAGTAGATAGCTTTAAATAAGTTTATGCTAAGTAAATAGCATATGTGTTTAGCACATGGCTATGGTGAAATATGTCGCAAAATTTCGTAATTCCAATCTGGCTGAAGTTCAGAAAGGATAGCACAAATAGCGTGGAAAGAGGAGAACGCATCTTTGTGAATATAGAAAAGAGAAGCGGCATGAAGCACTGCCAGATATCCATAGTCCGCCAGTTTTTCAGCTATCCTGACTGGGAGGATTCAAGTGTGGTCTCGTTCAGCGTAAACAGGCATGTCATCCGTGAAATCATGGCAGTCCTGGAAAAGGTGGAGGAAGACCTATGACAAATATGTGCAGGTTCTGCGGCTCCAAGGACTTCGTAAGATGCGGCAAACGCTACAACGAACTGCGGATGCGTCAGGTCTACAAGTGCAAGAACTGCAACAGGCGATTTACTCACAACGACGGTTTTCTCAACATGAAATACGATCCAGAACTCATTACACTTGCCATAGACCTCTGGGTAAAGGGACTTTCTTACAGGCAAATTAGAGATCACATATTCAATTTTCACGGAATCAAAGTTGGTCATGTTACTGTCCTGGGATGGGTAAGAAAGTATGGGGAGGTGATAGATGACTTTACTGAAACATTGAGGCCTGATCTCGAAGGGGATTGGACAGCCGATGAAATGGTTCAGTACTTTGCCAAAAACCACAACTGGATATGGAACCTAATGCACAAGGACAAGAAATTTTTGATAGCATCACTGATGACAGCATTCAGGGAACAGAAGCACGCTAATATGCTGTTCGAGAAAGGAGCTGCAAGAACAACAGTTCCGCCCAGAGTCGTGCAGACGGACGGGCTGCCACACTACCCGCAGGCCATAAAGCAAGCCTTCGGCAACTACGGTACCAAGCACATAAGACACTCAATGAAATCCAAGGTCTGCATGAATCCTATGGAACGACTACAAGGCACATGCAGGGACAGGATAAAGACGACAAGAGGTTTCCATACAGTTAGTTCCGGACGCAAGGCATGGAAAACATGGGTTAATTACTATAATTTCATACGTGAACATTCTACAATAGAGAAAACACCAGCAGAAGCTTGTGGAATAGATCTCGGCCTGAAAGGCAACAAGTGGCGTTGCTTGATAGAAAAGAGCGTAAATGGTGGTGTCTGATGGATCTCGACATATCAAGACTGCTTACGAGGCTTCGTGCCGATAATATCAAGAAAAAGGATCTTGAAATACTGTTCAATTCTGGCTGTTCCGCTCCAACTATAGCGAAGCTGTATAATGTGCCCCTCTGGATTATAGCAAACAAATGCGATGAGTTTGGACTGCATAAAAACTATTACGCAAAAGTCCAGCTCGAGAACAGGGCTTCGTTCAGCATGAAGAACTACAAGCAGATAATAACAGACATTTTTGTGCGTGTCGTACTTGAAGTAGGATATAATCACGAATATCCTACGCAAATGGAAGTTGCAAGAAGCCTCAGCATAACATACGCTAATCTAATCGAAAGGACGTTGCCATTGCTCCAGAATTTTGGGTTTATAGAGTTTGTGAAGCGAAACAAGAGAAAAAAGAGGATCAAATTAACGGATAAGGGAATAAAGCTGTTCAATCATTTTGTGGAAATCGTTGCTTTAATGGAAAAGTGAGTATTGAGTATTTAAAAAGTAACCATAATAATACATATGTGGTATAAGTGCTAACACAACGTGATCTGATTTTATCCTTAATTCATACACCTGGTTCTACAAAACATTATAATGAACCTATAAAAGGTAGTGTGAAAATTATGAAACAAGTTTTTCTACTACAAGAGAAATTAAATTTACATTTGTTCAGCTTTATTCCATATGATCTTGGACCTGTAAGCTTTCAAGTATATGATGAATTAATAGGTTTAGAAAAAGATGGACTTATTATTGTTTCTAAAGTTATTGGTGAGCATAATGATGAAGTAGATGAATACAGTCTGACAGAAATAGGTATATCAAAAGCAGAGCATGTACTAAGTAATAATTTGAGTCAAGACGAAAAAACAAAGATTCAATCTATAAAAACTGAATTCAATAATATGAAAACTATTGAATTATTGAGGTATATTTACAGAAATTATCCGAAATTTATTAAACGTAGTGTAATAAAATTCTTCTAAGGTATTTACGTATGACCGTAATTATAACCCTTCTATGTAAAGATGGAATAATTTTGGCATCTGATACACAATCTACTATACCGTCAATGGCCATGAAACGCCGCAATAATTCAAAGATTCACGAAATAAATAAAAAAACCATACTGGCATCTGCTGGTGATGTGCCATTTATTCATAGATTGGAGGAACAGATAGACGAAACGATAAAAAAAGGCGAAATAGCAAACGATATAAATGCACGTCAATTGAGGGATTTCTTTTGTATGCAGGTTCATGGAATTAGATGTGAATATTTGCAGCAATTTAACAAATTGGGTAATTTAGATAACGCACCATTTGCTGTGTTCATACTTTGTAGTCATGATGGTACTCATCAAGCTTATTTGATAACAGCGGATGGTATTTATGAAAGAATTGATGGCTATGAAGCAATAGGCTCAAGCAAAAGTTACGCGGAAGTTATTTTAATGAACCAATATGACCCAAACATTACAGTAGAGGATGGAAAGCAATTAGCATACTGGGCAATACGGCAATGTTGTGAATTAGATCCATTCGTTGGATTACCTATAAAGATTATGACGCTTCAAAATAACACCTGTGAAATGGTGCCAGAGAATGAAACAAAGGCGATGGAAAGTTCTTATTCGATGAGAAAAATGCTTTTTAAAGAATTGAATAAAAGCGGTGAAGATGTTCTAAAAATTCTGGATGCTATAAAGGATTCCAAATCTGATGGCGAATGACGTATCCCGAATTCTGAACAAACTCACGAAAACTGAACATCTTTAACCTACCCTTATAAACCTATCATTTTTCTCACGACCACAAACCAGAACCTTTGCAAAAGTGATATGACCCACAGGAAGTTACAGGTTTTTTTGCACTAAGAAGTAGATAATAAGTGATTGGAGGGTGATTGAACAACTATATCGAAACATGTTATACGCTTTAAAAATATCACCCAAGATGATAATTATATGCTATTTGGATTAGATACAAGCGGAAAAGTAGGACAAGGCAGTTTATACATATCGATTGTCGAGAACAGGTATATAGATATTTTGTCTGATCTGAGAAAGAAAATAAGAAAACGTCATGTGGCACTGGCTTCTAGGAGAAGGATTAAATCCAATACTTTGAATGACATAGAGCTTAAGTGGTTTATTGAAAATTTAAAATCAAGCCACTCGTCCTGTTATTTATCCATAAGTGCTTTTTCGGAATTAAGAAGCAAATTCATGCACATTAAAAATTGGAAGTTCAAGATCCTAGCATGCACATTTTATTTAGCATCAAAGAACCTAGTAAATAAGAATGATGTAATACTTATAGATCGAGACTATTCGGAAGATGTTATGAGGGATCTTTTAAGATATTTGAAAAGGCTATTTGAGTACAATAGTAAAAATGACATAATTCTTGATGTTGGTACATCATTTAACGATGTCATAACTCTTGCCGATATAATAGCCGGGTGCAGTAAGAAAAATATTGCAAAATGCGTCGAAATAAAGCCAGAAGAAATAGAAAAACTATTTAGAATTATAAAATAAGTGTCTCGTGAAGCGGCCTGTCCTGGACAGGTAGACATCTTCACAAGTTGTTTAATTATACATGATATGAGAGCATATATAAAAGCGAACCGCTTTATAAATACGAAAATGAAAATATATTTCGTAGAATATACTTTTCTCTAC
>Ga0154361_122_pt1 | contig 4029 bp, 4 predicted proteins | sample RifGroA2_FD_115889 | JGI IMG/M metagenome (GOLD analysis project Ga0154361, IMG submission 115889) | Omnitrophica bacterium GWA2_41_15
AGGCCGGTACCACTTTTGGTCCCCCCACAAACACCAATGGGTTTAGTCTTGGTCTTTATCCTGGCTCAAAGAATGTTAGCTATCCAAAAGAAATGCTACTGCAAGGTGTTACTAATAAGACTTATGCAAATACGGTTAATAATTTATATCGTCCGAATTCACGCGTTGGTCCATCCGGCAACACAGTGGACGCCTTAAGATATGAAATTGCAACTGGTAACAAACTTTCACCAATTGGCCATCTAACAAAAATTCAGGATACTCTAAATTCTTTTACGAATGTATTGAGTTCGGGGAATTTTGGTATTGCCGAACTAAGATCTATGCAGGCCGTGTTAAACGATATTAGCAATGCATTATCCAATCTAAAATGAGTAAACAACAAGTTCCACTGGATAAATTTCCTAGTTACTGGTCAGAATTGTTTCCTGAATTTAAGGAGTCGGAAGAATTTGACGAAACGAACATGGGAATCCCATATACATTTCTTGCGGATTTTGGCAGATTTTTTATGGACCGCCTCAGAAAAGCTGGTGAAACAGACGCCGTTGTGAAAAAGACGTTTACTGTTATGAATGAGATGTTTAATGATCCAGCCACTGATCCGGAGGTTATTAATCTAATGCAAATTGAGCTTTGCGAAATACTGGCAAGTTCTAAAAAAGGGTTAGCTTTGGCAACAAAGTTACTGAGTGGTAAGTCACTTGAGTATCTTAATATGGCTCGTAAATGGCTTAATCCAGTTAATTATTAAAATCAATATCGGATACTTTTTCACATAAATATTTCATCTCTTGCCCTTGGTAACCGAAAAACTATTTTCTTTTCTATTGCTTTTCTTTTTTATCACCTCACCCCTCGAGGACGTTTTTGCATTTAACCAGAGTCATTGCTCCTGCCGATCGCTACCCGCCATTGAGGCGTCAGCAAGCGATGAAATCATTATTCCTATCTATTTCTTCGCCGACGAATATGGGGGCATCCTTGGCATTTCTCCGGTAACTGATGATTTATTCGTTTGGGCATATAGTTATTCTTCGGAAACCTCTGAAACCATTCAGGCACTGAATTATGCTTATGACTCCGTAGGCAACATCACCAAGATTGAGGATTATTCCAGCACGACAGCCAAGATTGTTAATTTCGGCTATGACGCGCTTTATCGTTTATCAACCGCTTCAACCACAAACGCATCAACAAGTCCTAATTACTTACAGACATGGGGATATAACGCTATCGGGAATATTTCTACAACATCTGCAATCGGAGATTATCAATATGACGGGCATACGGGAACGAATTACGCGAACCCGCATGCGGCAACGTCAATTGGGTCGATGACGTTGAATTATGATAGGAATGGAAACCTGGGAACAACAACTCAAGGAACAACGCAGTGGTTATATAACTGGGATTACAAGAATCAGCTGACGCAAGCGGCGAGCGGAACGGCGACTACCACGTATGGGTACGACCACAATGGTAGAAGGGTGACGATGGCCGTTAATGGACTATCAACTACAACCTATCCAACTAAAAACTACAACGTGCAGGGGGCGACTACGACGAAACATATTTATGCTGGGGGCGAACTTATTGCGGAAGTTATCGGAAATGGAAATTCGACTTCGACATATATAATCCATACTGATCATCTTGGGGGTGTGCATGTTGTGACGAATGCTTCAGGGACTGCTGTATCTACCAGCGATTATTACCCATATGGTGATTTGAGGGTGAATGTCGGGTCGTTGAATGAGCAACGCCGATTCACAGGGCATGAGTATGATAGCGGGCCAAATTTGAGTTACATGAACGCTCGTTATTACACGGGCACGAGGGGACAGTTTTTAAGTCAGGATCCGACGTTTTGGGATGGTGTTGAGAGTCATTTGGATGATCCTCAACAAATGAATAGTTACAGTTATGCGAGAAATAATCCTATAAATGTAAAAGATCCGAATGGGAGACAAGCTGTTGTCTCCGATCCTCAACAGTTCATACAGTTAGTTAAAGAAACTATAGTTCTTCTTCAGGCCGTAATTGCCGTCCTTGCTTCAAGTTATGTAATTGAGAATGCTTCTCAAATTGCTGGTACTGTTGGGCGACTTGCACAGGATGTTACTAATTTTGTAAGCAGTGCGTTTTCAGGAGGACAAAGACGGCCAGCCAATGCGACAATTCTTGGTGGTTCTCAGACAAGAGGTTCAACACCAATAACGACAATACCCGGCCTATCAATTCCGGGTTATTCTGGTAGAACGTCTCCCTATGACCTTGCAGAGAATAAGTCTGATTCGGTAAAAAAGCCAACAAGCGCCAATCAATTGGATAAAAAAGTCCAACGAGGACAAGCGCCTAATTCTGTTGATCGAGTTGATCCAGCAAGGAACTTTGGAGATAAACCACATATTGAGTTTAAAGACGGGAATGCCTTGAACAATGATGGAACATGGAGGCATGGAGGAAGGCCTTTAACAAATGCTGAACAGAAATTTATAAAAGATAATAGCTGGAGCTTGCCGAAAAACTAATATGCTTACAGGAAACCAAAAAAAACGTATTAATGTTTGGATGAATGAAGTCATTCGTAAGGGCAAATGGCAAGACTACGATGATCTTCATATAGACAGAATTAATCCATGGATAAAAAAGAAGCCATCAAAATGGATTAATAAGTCGTTAGAGTATTTTGAATTTGCTAATTCATTGGTAAAACAAAAAGGAGATTTTAGGGTTCTTCTTGTGATCGGGCTTGCAAGTCGTCGGAAGTTAAGGGATACGGTTAAATTAGACCTGGATACATTATCTTTCTCTAAATTATCTAACTCGCCACCAGCTTTATATATATATATAAATAATCATTATCTTGGGAGGCGGATAAACGCATCTGTTAAGAAGCACCATGTTCGGTATAAAGATTTTTTGTATTATTTATACCAAGCTAAAGATCAATATGATGGTAGATATATCAATTGCATACACATCTTAGTTCCTTAAATAATTTTATCAAATGCTTTTTATACAAAATCTTTTGTGCAGAGGATTTTTGGTTTTCTATGCGTTGGCATATAATTAAGCTATGGGTATCCCATTTCGAAAAATCGTTTCCTTGCTCTTGCTGTTTCTTTTCATCACCTTACCCCTTGCGGCAGTTTTTGCGTTTGATAAAAATTGAGTAATTGGTGTCAGAATTGAGTAATTGTAATTGGTGTCAGGTAATTGGTGTAATTGTTAATTGGTGTCAGGTACCTTTTCTTTTCTTGTTAATCAAAAAACTACTTTCTTTTTTACTACTTTTCTTCTTAATCGCCTCACCCCTGCAGGATGCTTTCGCATCCGATGAAAATTGTACCTGCAGACAATCTCTTTCAGTTTCCGAATCAGCAGATTCAGAACCAGTTAAAACGGAATATCCAATCTACTTTTTTCTCGACGACACCGGTGGCGTTCTTGGCATTTCTCCAGTAACTGATGATTTATTCGTCTGGGCGTATAGCTATTCTCCGGAAACTGCTGAAACCGTTCAGTCCCTGAATTACACCTACGACGCCGTCGGCAACATCACCAAGATTGAAGATTATTCTTCCACAACCGGCAAAATTGTTAATTTTGGTTATGACGCTTTGTATCGCTTAACAACCGCTTCAACTACAAATGCTTCAACTTCGCCTAATTATTTGCAAACGTGGGGTTATAACGCAGTAGGAAACATTTCATCTTCTTCAGCAATTGGAGATTATCAATATGACGGGCATACGGGAACGAATTACGCGAACCCGCATGCGGCAACGTCAATTGGGTCGATGACGTTGAATTATGATAGGAATGGAAACCTGGGAACAACAACTCAAGGAACAACGCAGTGGTTATATAACTGGGATTACAAGAATCAGTTGACGCAAGCGGCCTCGGGAACTGCTACTACCACGTATGGATACGACCACAATGGTAGTAGGGTACGCATGGCTGTTAACGGCCTAGCAACTACAACCTACCCAACTAAAAACTACAAAGTTCAGGGTGCGA
>Ga0154361_109_pt1 | contig 3736 bp, 3 predicted proteins | sample RifGroA2_FD_115889 | JGI IMG/M metagenome (GOLD analysis project Ga0154361, IMG submission 115889) | Omnitrophica bacterium GWA2_41_15
ATGGGTGTATTCCATATGGGCCAGAGGGATATGTGCTGGATAAGGATTTCAAAGGACGCTAGGCTAAAAGGATTTCTATTGCGGCATTTTGGCGTAATTTTACATGCGAGGCTTCATGATGTATTTAGCGCTATCGTGGATAAGGCGCAGGTTACTATATATACAAACCAAGAGGACGTTGAAACGCTTATAAAAGAGGCTCAGATTTCATACAAAGAAAGAGATGCCAGAGTAGAAAAAATGACTGATGAAAGTGTAGATTTATTCTGGACATGCACGCTTTGCCAGAGTTTTGCCCCTAACCACCTGTGCATTATTAAACCAGAAAGGCTTGGGTTATGCGGGGCGTATAACTGGCTGGACGCAAAGGCGTCTTATGAATTAAATTCTTCAGGCCCGAACCAGCCAATCAAAAAAGGAACATGCATTGATTCTGTAAAAGGTGAATGGAGTGGCGTGAATGAAGTAGTGCTTCAGAAATCCAACCGCACCCTGGAAAGATTCTGCGGATATTCTATTATTGATGCGCCCGAGACAAGCTGCGGCTGTTTTGAATGCATAATAGCGATACTTCCAGAGGCAAATGGTTTTATGGTGGTGAACAGGGAATATTCAGGGATGACTCCTGCTGGCATGACATTTTCTACGCTTGCAGGCACAATAGGAGGCGGACAGCAAACTCCAGGTTTTATGGGCGTAGGAAGGCTTTATATTATCAGCAGAAAATTTATCTCTAGTGAAGGCGGGCTTAAAAGAGTTGTGTGGATGTCTAAAGAATTAAAGGAATCTCTGGCTGATAAACTAAAGAAAAGATGCGAAGAAATAGGGGATCCTGAGCTTATAAATAAAATAGCTGACGAAACAATAGCTACAACAACGGAAGAATTATTGCCTTATCTTGAAAAAGTCGGCCATCCGGCTTTGACAATGGAAGGAGTTATGTAACAATGGCGCTATCAGGTTTAGATATATACAAATTATTACCCAAGACTAATTGCAAAAAATGCGGCTCTCCTACATGCCTTGCTTTTGCTATGAAGCTTGCAATGAAAAAGGCAACTCTAGCCGAGTGCCCTGATATAACACAAGATGCAAAAAAAGCGCTGGAAGAATCCTCCAGGCCGCCTATTGCGCTGATAAAACTTGGTTCAGGGGATAATATTGTCGAGATAGGCGGAGAAACAGTTTTGTTCAGGCATGAAAAAACGTTTTATCACCAGGCAGCTATTGCTATAAGTTTGGATGATACGCTTAGCGACGCAGAAATTTTAGTCAGGATAAAAGAGATAGAAAAGATAAGTTTTGAAAGAGTGGGGCAGCATATTGCAATTGATGCAATAGCTCTTATAAATAAGAGCTCGTCCAGCGAAAAATTTCTGAATGCTTTAGATAAGATTCTTTTGAATTCAAAGAAGCCGGTTATTCTAGCAAGCTCTGATCCGAAAACTATAGAAGCTGGCTTGAAGAAATGCGCTGACAAAAGGCCTCTTGTTTATGGTGCTGATTCTAATAACTTAAAAGAAATGTGCGCTGCGGCCAAGGCTTATAAAATGCCGCTTGCGCTAAAAGCTAAAAACTTAGAAGAACTTGATAAGCTCTCTCAGGAGGCAGGCGGGTTAGGTATTGAAGAAATCGTGCTCGACCCAGGGTCTGAAACCCTGCATGGAGCGCTGAATGACTTGACGCAGATAAGGCGGTTGGGCCTGAAACGGAATTACAGGCCTTTCGGTTTTCCTGTAATTATGTTTATAAAAAATACTAATAAACATCAGACAGTTATAGACTCTTGTACATTTATTGCTAAATATTCAGGCATAATTGTGCTGGATTCCATAGAAGAGGATGTTCTTTTGCCTATTATAACTATGCGCCAGAATATTTACACAGATCCGCAGAAACCAGTTACAGTGGAGCCAAAGCTGTACGAATTCGGATCTTGCGATAAAAACTCTCCGGTTATGGTGACTACTAATTTTTCTCTGACATTTTATACTGTTTCTCCGGAAATAGAGGCAAGCGGACATTCTGCGTATCTATTGGTTACAGACTCGGAAGGCATGAGCGTTCTGACTGCCTGGGCAGCAGAAAAGTTCACCCCAGAAATAATAGCAGACTCTATGAAAAAAATAGAACTGGAGAACATAGTTTCTCATAAGAAAATAATAATCCCTGGCTATGTCGCTGTCCTGAGCGGAAAACTGGAAGATGTTTCTGGATGGCAGGTGCTTGTAGGGCCAAAAGAAGCGTCTGGCATACCAAAATATCTAAAAGAGGCCTGGAAATAATATAATGAATCTCGCAAATAAAATCTCCATATCGCGCATATTGCTAATCCCGTTTTTTATAGCGTGTATCCTGTATTACGGTGAAGGCAGGGAATACCTGAGGTTTGCTGCGCTTGGTATATTTTTACTGGCTACTATCAGCGATGCTATTGACGGCGGTATAGCCAGGTTGAAGCATCAAGTGACAGAATTAGGCATGGTTTTAGACCCTATAGCTGATAAGCTTTTAATAATAAGCGCGTTCATATCTTTATCTATGATAAAGGTTATTCCGGAAAGCCTGCGCATACCTGCGTGGGCAGTTTTAACAGTGATAAGCAGGGATATAGTGATACTGCTTGGCTCTGTGGTGATATATTTTCTTAAAGGCAGTTTGAAAATAAAACCAAGCTGGCTTGGAAAGGCTACAACACTTTTCCAGATGTTGACAATACTTGTTTTTCTGGCCGCCTTCAAATACCACAGGTTTTTCCTTTACCCGGCAATTCTTTTTACAGTGCTTTCTGCAATAGATTATATCTGGCGCGGCTCAAAGCAACTCAATGAAACCCACAAAATTTAATCTCCATAAAGTGGCTATCATCGGCAGGCCTAATGTCGGTAAATCCACGCTTTTCAATAGGATTATACAAAAACGCAAGGCCATAGTAGAGGAATTTGGGCCTACTACCCGCGACAGGATCAGCGCTATTGTTAAATGGTCTGACAAGACCTTTGAGCTGATAGACACCCCTGGCCTTAATTTCGAGAAAAAAGAAAACCTTTTAAAACTTATCGAAAAACAAATAATGTTTGCGGTAAAAGAGGCTGACCAGCTTATTTTCGTGTGCGATGCTATTTCTGGAATTCTACAAATGGACTACAAGATATGCGAGATGCTTAGAAAAGCGGATAAAAATATTATACTAGCTGTAAATAAGGTAGACAGTGAAAATTTAATGCAAAAGATGTCTAATTTTTACAGTTTAGGTTTTGGCGAACCAATGACTATATCCAGCTTGCATGGGTTAGGAATAGGAGATCTTTTAGATAAAGTCGTGAATAATATTGTTCTAGCGAGCGCCGATACCAAAGGTGTCGATGCGAGTCGAGAACCTATAAAGCTCGCTATTATCGGTAAACCAAACGCAGGAAAATCTTCTTTTGTTAATGGTATTCTAGGTGAAGAAAGAATTACTGTCAGCGATATCCCAGGCACTACAAGAGATTCTATAGATACCTATTTTGAAAAAGATAGGAGGTCTTTTACTATAATTGATACAGCAGGCATACGTTCAAAGGCTAAAATAAAAGACGCTGTTACATATTTCAGCATATTACGCACAGAAGAAACTATTAAAAAAAGCGATGTGGCAGTAATCCTGCTAGATGCGCCGCTAGGCATAACAAAAGAAGATCACAGGATAATAGACATTGTGCAGAGAAATCTCAAACCGTTTATATTGGCGATA